>JGI26082J51739_10000009_pt1 | contig 101195 bp, 83 predicted proteins | sample SaaInl5LU_22_DNA_FD_51739 | JGI IMG/M metagenome (IMG submission 51739)
AGATCATGCTGTAGTGAAACCAGGTAAACTCTATGCGGTGAAATGCCATGTAAACCTATGTTTGAGAGTTCCCGCTTGAGTAGGAGGGTAGGCAGATGGAGCACTGAAGTAATTCAGTGCCTAGATAAATGATAAGGGTTCGCCAAGGCGAATACAGAATCCGGCTTATAGGCCTGCATTTTTTTAATTTGAAAAATAACTAAAAACTGACCCGCCATATCTGCGTGCTTCATTAAAATTAGGATGGTCAGTGAGGTCATGATCTTTGGTGTGTTCTATGATCAATAGCCCATCTTGGTTCAAAAAAGAACCATCACAAANACGGTCGATAAGTAAGAAGAGGTCTTTTTTTGGAAAATCATAAGGTGGGTCGGCAAAGACAATATCATATTGNCCAGAGTGCCGCTCTAAAAACTTGGTGACTTCTGACCGAACTGCAGTAATGGGCAGGTCTAATTGTGCCGCAGTTTGATCGATAAAATGACAGCATGCGGCATGTTGGTCGACACAGGTGATGGATTGTGCCCCACGAGATCCGAATTCATAAGCAATATTGCCTGTTCCGGCATACAAATCAAGTACACCAACATCGTGTAAAGCAAATCGATGATGCAGCATATTGAATAAGCCTTCTTTAGCAAAATCAGTCGTTGGCCTTACGGGTAAACCTTTAGGAGCTGTAAGGCGTCTGCCTTTGTGTGAGCCAGAAATGATGCGCATTACAGTGTTGATTTTAAAACTATCGATTCGTGCTGTTTGGTTTGATCTANGGCCACGAGCTCATGATCTNTATATAAATTGACTTCGCGTACATAGGTGTAAATACCTTGAAATAAATCATCATCTTGCGCCACTTGTCCTGACAGGTATAAATGGACTTCTTCCGGACTGATACTGAGCTGTTCTAAAGCGAAGAGAATGTAGTAAATAAAATCCTCTGGCGTGTGAAATGAATAATGATTAAAAAGAACCAAACGGCCTGATGATAAAACAATAAAATCAAAACTATCCTTATAAATATTGACAAATACCTCTGATTCCTTTTGAGATTTGCGTGTCGATAAAAGGTGCCGCAAAAGAACCGTGGCACTGTGCTCAAAGTCAAAAGGGCCAACGGTATCAAATACTAGGTTATTGACATTTACAAAGGGTATATAAACCACGACAATTTCTTGTGCCTCCAAAATGTCATAAGCGACTACATCATTTTGAAGCATTCGGGTATTGAACTTAAGATAGTCCATGGCTTTGTCGGCCTTAAATAAAGCTAGAGGGACGACAGTGACGTAAGGGGATTGGTGCACTACTTTAGTCTGTAAGTGCTGCCCAGATGAATTAAAATGGGGCAACCAAAACTCTGTCAGAGCATGGCTGAGTCCTTCTGCGGTAGTGGTTACTGAAAAGGATTTACTGCCATGATCTAGGACTCCGTCTTGGCTTATGGACAAAAAAGAAAGTCCGGTCAAGGAAACTTGAACGGACCATCTTTTAGGGTGTAGCGTATTTTGACTATTTGTCTTTTGCAGTGTCATAAAGTTTAGGCCAGTTTCCGCTTGTGTTGACTTCGTCCATCGACCCAACTTTCACAAAAGGTCCATTGACGCCATCTACAGAATTAACTTGTTTTTCTTGCGCGATGAGATCAGAATCAAGGCCAGCAAGAATAATATCTTTAGACGCTTTGGCTTCAAAAACAGAATAAATCGTTCCGTTCTTGTCAAGCTTTCCAGCACGCAATTCGTATTGGGCTTCACTATTAGGGATGTTCATCATCGTTAGATAACGATTCGACCCTGGATAAAGTGAATCTTTTATTGAGGCAAAACTCAAAGTGTCAATGATGATGTCTTCGATATAATACCCACCTTTCTGAGCATCTAAACCAAATGCTCTGTTTTTCGCTACGTCAGCATAGCTAGTGTCNCGNCGTGCTGTGATNGCAAACTGTGCTGTATCTAAGAAACTGATNAGGCTGTCAAAATTCCCGCTGAAAGAGCCAGTGACTTCTTGAAACGCTTCCTGTCCGGCTTTGATGTCTTTTAGCTGAGCGATCACCGCAATATAGCGTTCTTCTTTGGCTTGGTTAAAGTGCACGGGGCCGATGATAGAATTATACAATTGATAACTCAGGATAAGGACAAAAACCCAAAGGACAAGCTTGATTATTAGTTTCATTGGTCTATTTTAAGTAGTGAAATAGCGTATTTTGGTACTAAGGCAAATCTACAATATTTTTTTATTCATAAAAGTAAATTCGAAAAAAACCTAACTATATTTGAGCTCAGTTCTTACCGCGAAATGACAGCCTTAGACTTTTATAAAACCCTTCGGAAGGAGTTCAAATTCCCGCCAACCGACAAGCAAGATATTGCNTTACAGCAATTGGCTCGATTTTGTGTCNAAGCTGATGACGCAACGATCTATATGCTCAAAGGATATGCAGGTACGGGCAAAACCACCCTGATCAGCACTCTGGTGACACAATTGTGGCATGTTAAGCGGTCTGTCGTGCTTTTGGCCCCTACAGGGCGTGCGGCCAAAGTCATCAGTCAGTACAGCGGCAAAACTGCCCATACGATACACAGAAAAATATACCACCCAAAGAGCAGGAAAGGTGGCGGTGTGCGCTTCACCATGCAGCCGAACAAACACCGCAACGCCATCTTTATAGTCGACGAAGCCTCGATGGTGCCAGACACAAGTGTTGACGCCAAGTTTTTTGAAGGGCGCTCTTTGCTGGATGACTTGATCTCATATGTATACAGCGGTGTGAATTGTCAGCTTATTCTTGTAGGGGACACGGCTCAGTTGCCCCCTGTACATCTTGAGCTCAGTCCTGCTTTAGACCCTGTGGTATTAGAATCGAACTATCAAAAGACGGTGCAGTCAATTGAATTGGACCAGGTCATGCGTCAATCCGAAAATAGTGGCATTTTATTTAACGCAAGTCGCATACGCCATGCCCTTAGCAACGCCGATTATTTGGGCTTGCGCTTTTCTATTGGTCATAGTCCAGAAGTGATTCGGCCAGAAAGCGGTCAGGAACTCATGGAGGCCATTGAGCAGAGTTATGCCGAGCAAGGCTATGAAGATACGGTCATCATTGTGCGGTCCAATAAAAGAGCGAATCTTTATAACCAGCAAATAAGGCAGCGGATATTATTTCAAGAGGAGGAGCTTTCTGCGGGCGACTACCTTATGGTGGTCAAAAACAATTATTTTTGGCTGAAGCCCCATGATGAAGCAGGTTTTATTGCCAATGGAGACATCATAGAAATTTTAGAAATTTACGGCTTTAGCGAGCTCTATGGCTTTCGTTTTGCCCAAGTGCGTGTGCGGATGGTCGACTATCCATCAATGAGTCCTTTTGATACAGTTTTGCTTTTGGATACGCTGACAGCAGAAACACCCTCTTTGTCCTACGACGATGCCAATAAGTTATATGAGGCGGTAAAGGAAGACTATCACGAAGAGCGCTCGAATTATAAAAAGTTTTTGGCCATTAAGGGCAATAAGTATTTTAATGCCCTTCAGGTCAAGTTCAGTTATGCCATTACCTGTCATAAATCTCAGGGCGGTCAATGGCACACTGTTTTTATTGAACAACCTTATCTCAAGGACGGCATGGACCGTGATTATTTGCGTTGGTTGTATACGGCTTTGACGCGAGCCAAATCAAGGGTTTACCTGATGGGTTTTGCCAAAGACTTTTTTGAGGAATAAGGACAACCCCAAGAGGTTTTTTGTATCTTGAGTTAAACAATGATTAATAAATCATTTAAACTAATTACTTTTGACGCCAATTAAACGCACTCCATTGAAAATTGTAGCCATGATACCCGCGCGATACGGCGCTTCTAGATTCCCAGGTAAGCTCATGCAGGACTTAGGGGGTAAGCCTGTGATCGTCCGCACATATGAGGCGGCTCAAGCGACAGGCCTATTCGACCAAGTATATGTCGTCACTGACAGTGATGTCATTTTTAAAGAAATTGAGTGGCATGGTGGAAATGCCATCATGAGTCAAAAAGAGCATGACTGTGGCACCGATCGTATTGCTGAGGCAGTAGAAGAGATGGATGTGGATATTGTGGTGAATGTTCAAGGCGATGAGCCATTCACAAGTAAAGAAGGTCTAGAACAAGTGCTCAGGGTTTTTGACGGTGCAGACGCAGCAAAAATTGATTTGGCTTCATTAATGACAGAAATTCATGATTGGCGTGAGATCAGCGATCCAAATGCGGTGAAGGTCGTCGTGGATAAAGAGAATTTCGCGCTTTATTTTTCGCGCTCGCCAATACCTTATCCAAGGGATAAAAATGCTGCGGTTCAATATTTCAAGCACAAGGGAATTTATGCCTTCAGAAAGCAAGCCCTCTTGGATTTTTACCGTTTGCCCATGACCATTATAGAGGCCACAGAAAAAATTGAGTGCATCCGCTTTTTGGAATACGGTAAACGCATTAAAATGGCGGTATCCAATACCCAGGGTATTGAAATTGACACGCCCGAGGATTTGGTGCGTGCCAATAAGGCCTTAAAGGAAGAAAAACGTTTGCCCATCAACAATAAATACCGCAATTTCCCGATGGTGCCTAAGGTGGTTTTTGGCCGCGGTTGTTTTGATCAATTGACGTCTATTATCGGGCCTCATCGGAAGGATAAAGCACCTTTTATATTTCTGGTCGATGAAGTTTTTAAGAATAAAGCATCAGTAATAAGCCGCATTCCTTTGCGATTCAATGATAAGCTTTTATTCATATCAGCATTCGAGGAGCCCAAGACGGAACAGGTTGATGTTTTGGTGAAAAGTATTAAAACAGAGTTTACCTATCGCCCATCAGGGATCATTGGTATCGGCGGCGGTTCAATTCTTGATTTGGCCAAAGCCGTCTCTATAATGTTGACCAACAAGGGGCAAGCCAGTGAATACCAAGGGTGGGACTTGGTGAAAAATAAGGCCGTCTACCATGTGGGTATTCCAACGATTTCTGGAACTGGGGCAGAGGTGTCGCGCACCACTGTGCTCACTGGTCCAGAAAAAAAGCTAGGGATCAATAGTGATTTCACTCCATTTGACCAGGTGGTTTTGGACCCTGAACTTACTGATGGCGTGCCCAAGAATCAGTGGTTTTACACGGGAATGGATTGCTTTATCCATTGTGTAGAATCCCTCAATGGCACCTTTTTGAATGAATTCAGTAAGAGTTATGGAGAAAAGGCCTACGACCTTTGTTTAGAGATTTTCTTGGATCCAAAAGTATCGGCAGAAACGGCACAAGAAAAATTAATGATGGCGTCCTGGCATGGAGGTATGAGCATTGCCTATTCTCAAGTTGGCGTGGCTCATGCCATGAGTTATGGCCTCTCCTACGTCTTGGGCGTCAAGCACGGTGTCGGCAATTGTATTGTTTTCCAGCATCTTGAAGCGTATTATGCCAAGGACGTGGCTTTATTCAAACAAATGATCCAACAGCACGGCATTAGTCTTCCTCAAGGGATTTGTCGTGATTTGACGCCACAACAAATGGACACGATGGTGGCGATTGCACTGAGTTTGTCTCCACTATGGGAAAATGCATTAGGTCCAGACTGGGAGCAGCAGATCAATGCAGGGGTCTTAAAGTCTTTGTATCAAAAGATGTAACACGTGATCAAATTTTTAGCTAAAATTTTATTTTTTAAAATCATGGGATGGTCCATTGAGGGCACAATTGATCCTAAAGTCAAGCACGCCGTGATTATAGTTGTGCCCCACACAAGTTCCTTTGATTTTATTTTAGGACTACTGATCCGCAGTATCCTTGGGTTACACATTAATTATTTGGGTAAAAAGGAATTGTTTATTTGGCCCTTTAAGTATTATTTCCGCTGGACAGGAGGCAGGCCATTAGACCGCACCGGGGGGCAGAATAAGGTTGCGGCTATAGCGCAATTGTTTCGAGGGGAAAAGGTGTTCAGATTGGCGCTATCGCCAGAAGGTACCCGAAAGAAAGTCAAAGATTGGCGCACAGGCTTTTATTATATTGCAATGGAGGCAAATGTACCTGTGTTACCGATCGCCTTGTTTTACCGTCAAAAATGTATCCGTATTGGTCCGCCTATGGCTGTCTCAGGAAAAATTGATGAGGATCTGCCAAAAATCCAATCATTTTTTAAAGGCGCAAACGGGAAAATACCTGAGTATTCATGGGAGCATGAAGACTAGTCTGTTGTTTCATCCATAGTGTGATAGACGTTTTGCACGTCGTCATCGTCTTCTATTTTTTCAAGTAATTTTTCGACGTCTGCCACTTGTTCTGGTGTCAGCGCTTTGGTCACTTGAGGGATGCGCTCAAATCCGGAGGACAGAATTTCTAGTGTGTGATTTTCTAGATAAGATTGAATTGCGCCAAAACTCTCGAAGGGCGCATAGATCAAACAGCCGTCTTCATCTTCAAAAATTTCTTCAACACCGAAGTCAATAAGTTCTAGCTCAAGTTCTTCTAGATCCATATCACCACGGTTGATCCGGAAGTTACAGACATGATCAAACATAAAAACAACTGATCCAGAAGTGCCTAAACTGCCATCACATTTATTAAAATAAGACCGGACATTGGCCACAGTTCTGGTGTTGTTGTCCGTTGCTGTTTCTATTAGAATGGCAATGCCGTGAGGGGCGTAACCTTCAAAAACGACCTCTTTGAAATCTCCTAAACTCTTGTCTGACGCACGTTTAATGGCACGTTCAACATTGTCCTTGGGCATGTTGACCGATTTGGCATTCTGAATGACTGCTCGTAACCGCGCGTTGCTGTCTGGATCAGGACCTCCTTCTTTGACCGCCATGACAATGTCTTTGCCAATGCGCGTGAAGGCCTTGCTCATTGCTGACCATCGTTTCATTTTTCGCGCTTTCCTAAATTCGAAGGCTCTACCCATATTCTTAATGTTTTAACAAAAATATAAATTCCAGTGCGTCTAAAAAATAGTTGACTTCAATATTTGACCATAAAAGGACACTAATTAAGCCCTATTTGTAACATTGACTTTGGTGTGTCGATATGACTCAGGGTGCAGGTGTCGAGCACCTGATCGAGGGTAAAGTCAAGAAAATCTGGCCATTGGTTGCCTCGACTCAATAAGGCCAGGTATTGGTCATCATTAGAGTGGTATACGTTTTTGATCAAAGGATTTTGGATCGCGAGCTTCTGACAGATTTCCTGAATCAAATCACTGTGGTGCATCACGTCCTGACTGGCAATATGGTAAATCCCTATGGCTTTTTTGTTGATCAAGTAGTGCATGTGGCGAACCACTAAATTTATTGAGGTGGCACTAACGATCAAATTTGGAAAAACTTCTATCGGTGTTTTTGAGGCGATACTTTTTTTGATCAATTCCATTAGGGGGCTATTGAAGCCCAAAACCATTGACAATCTAACGATGCAATAGAGGTGGCTAGGCAGCGCTTGAACGATTCTTTCTAGGGTCATAAAGTAGCGCCCAATTTGTGATTCACTTTGGGGACGATCTTGGGAATATGACGGGAATTTCTTTACTGCGTCGAAGACCATAACGTGCGACAAGAACATCAAAAAAGCACTGTTTTCTTGACAATATTCGGTCAGTATCTTCAGGTCCCGCACCCCTTTTGCCACATTGCTGCGGTGTGCAACAATAATTAAATCAGGTTTGGTCAAATCCAAAACTTCCTGCAAATCGTCTTGATTGCAGTCGTAACGGACAAACGCTTGATTTTTCTGAAACAATTCAGAGGCGCCTGTGTGTGTCCCATATACTTGAAAAAATGACTGCAACTCCTTGTAGAGCGCATGTCCAATAAACCCACTTCCCCCAAGGATCAANATTTTTGGAGTGGTGGTGTGCCCTGGCATGCGCTATGCTTTTTTATAAAAAGGCAAACGAACAATCTCTGCAGCTACGGATTTTTGACGAATTTCTATAAAAATTCTCGTCCCCAAATCCTTGTTGGCACTGGTGACGTAGCCCAGTCCTATGCCTTTGCCTAAAGAAGGAGACATGGTGCCACTGGTGACNTGTCCAATAGGATTGGCTTGCGCATCTAATATNCGGTAGCCTTGACGTGGAATACCACGATCTTTCAATTCGAAGGCGACCAATTTTCGTTGAGGCCCCAAGAGTTTTTGGTTTGCGAGCGCTTCATGGTTGGTAAACGCTTTGTTGAACTTGGTGATCCACCCCAATCCAGCTTCAATTGGCGAGGTTTGGTCGTCGATGTCATTACCATACAAGCAATAACCCATTTCGAGCCTGAGTGTATCCCTTGCCGCAAGGCCGATGGGTTTTATTTGGCTGGGTTGTCCGGCTTCAAATAAGGCGGTCCACAACGCCTGAGCTTGATCATTTTTGCAGTAGACTTCAAAACCACCACTACCGGTATACCCAGTCGCACTAACAATGACGTCATTCAACTCTGCTACCGTACCCTGGGTAAAGGTGTAAAACTTTAAAGCAGATAAATCAAGAGCCGTTAATTGTTGTAAAACATCGATGGCTTTTGGTCCCTGAACCGCCAATAAAGAGTAATCGTCAGAACGGTTGGTCATCAGGGCGCCCATAGTGTTGTGTTGTTCAATCCAATCCCAGTCTTTTTGAATATTGGACGCGTTGACCACCAGCATATAGCGCTCTTGGTTAAATCTGTAAATGATCAAATCATCGACAATTCCATTGTCGGCATTGGGCATGCAGCTATATTGTGCTTGACCATCTGCCATTACAGAGGCGTCATTACTACAGATTGATTGAATCAAGTCCAAGGCTTGCGGGCCTTCAATAAAAAACTCGCCCATATGTGACACGTCAAAAACACCCACGCCGCCGCGCACAGTTTCGTGCTCCGCGTTAACGCCCTCGTAAGATACGGGCATGAGGTAGCCTGCAAATGGCACCATTTTGGCCCCGAGAGCTTCGTGTAATTTTGTTAACGCAGTATGTTTCATAATGTGAATTTTTAGTCTTACAAATTTAATAAAATCGACCTAGTCGATGGGACAGCAGGGGTGATGTTATCAACAATTCATGAGTAGGACACATCTACAGCAAAAGGGTGTAGGCACCTTAAATAAAATGGGTGCAGCCAAAAGCAATATACCTCTGAGTTATTTTGATGCAACTGAATTTATTCTTTGCATATTTATGCTTAAATTCGACCTCATGAATGAGCTTCATTATATCAGCACTGCGCCATTAAAAATAGCCACTGTTTATCGCATTTTGGAACAACAGAGTCCGCTGGCTCTGAGTCCTGAGGCGATTGACGCCATAGAGCACTCTTATGCCTATCTGCATGATAAACTTGCATCGGCAAAGAAGCCAATCTATGGCATCAATACTGGATTTGGTTCGTTGTGCGACACTTCGATTTCTGCAAAAGACTTGGCTCAGTTGCAAGAAAATATTGTTGTATCTCATGCCTGTGGGACAGGGCCTACTGTTCCTCCGGATATCGTCAAGATCATGCTGTTGCTCAAAATTCAGTCGCTGAGTTATGGTTACAGCGGCGTACACCTACAAACCGTCCAGCGATTGATTGATTTTTATAATCACGATCTCATGCCTATCGTTTACCAGCAAGGCAGTTTGGGGGCTTCGGGAGATTTAGCACCACTGGCGCATTTGTCATTGCCGCTTCTGGGTAAAGGATATTTTCATGGCCCAAAAGGACCTTTAGCCGCCGAAATAGTTTTAAAAAATTACGATTGGACGCCCATTACGTTGGCGGCTAAGGAAGGATTGGCATTGCTTAATGGTACTCAGTTCATGGGTGCTTATGGCGTACATGCCTTGATCAAGAGCTATCGTTTGATGTATTTGTCAGACATGATTGCGGCGCTCTCAATGGAGGCCTTTAATTGCAACAACAGTGCTTTGGATGCGATGATTCATTTGGTCCGTCCTCATGCAGGGCAAATCAAGACAGCAGAGCGGATTACAGCTTTTATTGCGGACAGTCAAATGGCGCTCGAGCCCAACAAAAAGGTACAAGACCCATATTCCTTTCGATGTGTTCCTCAGGTGCATGGGGCAACAAAAGATACCATATCGTTTGTGCACAATACCTTCCATACCGAGATCAACTCTGTAACCGATAACCCATTAGTATTTGGCGCGGCAGATAAAATCATTTCTGGTGGAAATTTTCATGGACAGCCACTGGCCTTTGGTTTGGATTTTATGGCAATTGCCATGGCAGAATTGGGGAATATATCTGAACGCCGCACCTATCAATTGATTAGCGGGACAAGAGGGCTTCCTGCGTTCTTGGTGCAAAACCCAGGTCTTAACAGTGGCCTGATGATTTTGCAATATACCGCAGCAAGTATTGTGAGTCAAAACAAGCAATTGGCCACACCGGCCTCAGTGGACTCCATTGTGTCCTCCAATGGTCAAGAAGACCATGTGAGTATGGGGGCAAATGCCGCCACCAAATGTGCTCAAATTTTGAACAATGTCACGACCATATTGGCTATTGAATTGATCAATGCATCACAGGCGATGTCTTTTAGAAATAATCATGCGACATCGGACTTTTTAACATCTGTGCTCAGGGCTTTTCGGGAAGACGTGCCATTAGTCGATCAAGACCGTATTTTCAGCACCGATATTCAGCAGGCTATTGACTTTCTTGAACACCTCAATATTGATCCTGATGAGTTGTTTTAGACACGTGACATGGCAGCGTATTGTCCTAATAGCCTTACTTTTTGTGGGTTTCTTTAGACCCGTCAATGCNTACAGTCAGCAATATGAACCTTTGCTTAATGGATTCAATGAATGGCATTTCACCAATTGTTATTTCGGCTGTTTGACCGATACGTATTTCACTAACGGAGATACAATTGTGAATGATACTTTCTATAAGGTTTTGGATGGCTTTCATTACATTTCAAGATCGTTTTTATTGCGTGAGGATCAAANTGCCCGACGTGTATTTTTGAGAAAAACAGAGGTCGATGGAACCTCNCAGGAATATCTACTTTATGACTTTTCGATGTCNGTNGGCGACTCCATTGAAATGAGCAACCCGATCACACCATTTCCTCAAAATGCAGGCTACTTTATTGTGGACAGTATCATTTCGAGACCTCTAGTGAACGGCAATGAATACCGACATTTTTATATGAGTCCTAGCCCTTCTAATCAAAACAGCAACAATACTTGTGTGTGGATTGAAGGGGTTGGTTCTTTGTCACTGATCAATGCCCCAAGTGGATTTCCGGACATCAATCAAGTTGGTGCCTTAAGTTGTTTTTTCAAAAATGGAATACCATTCTACACAAATTTAGATTCTATCAGCAGTTGTGCGCCATTGTTGGCGCAGCCGGAGTTGAGCATTAAGCCAAAGTTTATGGGTGTTTACAACAAATCTTTAGGGGTCTTGTCGTTGAAAAATGTTCAAGACATGACAAGGTTATTGCTCACAGATTTCAGGGGTCGGGTCATTGAAAATAGAGCAATCAATAATCTCCAGACGCTCGACTGGGCNTTGGGTGCTTTGTCTTCAGGCCTTTATTTTGTCAATGGCCGTAATAAGGACGGTCAATGGGCCGCATTAAAATTCATGAGCCCATAAATCATCAGTAGAAAAATCATGAAGCAGGGTCTTAGGACTCCTTCTTTTTCTTTTTTACTGATTTCACCGTGACTTTTAGGGCATCATTGTCAACGTCTAAATCCATTAAGAGTTCATCGCCCTCTTTTAACTTGGCATTGATGATTTCTTCGGCCAGGGCATCTTCGACATATTTCTGGAGNGCTCGATTGAGCGGTCGCGCACCATACTTTTTGTCAAACCCTTTGTCTGCGATATAGTCTTTGGCTTTTGCGGTAANTTCAAGGGAATAGCCCAAGNTCTTGATGCGTAAAAGTAATTTCTCGAGCTCGATATCAATGATCTTATGGATGTCTTCTCGCTCTAAAGCATTGAAAACCAAGACATCATCAATTCGGTTCAAGAATTCTGGAGCAAAAGCCTTCTTTAAGGCATTTTCAATGATGCTTTTGGCATTGTCGTCTGCCTGCAACGCTTTTGCTGCAGTGCCAAAACCTACTCCTTGACCGAAGTCTTTGAGTGTGCGCGAACCAATATTAGAGGTCATGATGATGATCGTATTTCTAAAATCAATCTTGCGCCCTAAACTATCAGTAATGAATCCGTCGTCAAGTACTTGAAGCAACATATTGAACACATCAGGATGCGCCTTTTCAATTTCGTCCAGCAAGAGCACTGCGTAAGGCTTGCGTCTGATTTTTTCTGTGAGTTGGCCACCTTCTTCATAACCGACATAGCCCGGAGGCGCACCAATAAGACGTGATATGGCGAATTTTTCCATGTACTCACTCATATCGATGCGCACTAATGCTGTTTCGCTGTCGAATAATTCTCTGGCCAAAACTTTGGCAAGTTGCGTCTTGCCTACACCTGTCTGCCCCAGAAATATAAAGGAGCCAATAGGTTTATTGGGGTCCTTTAGTCCCGCACGATTACGTTGTATGGCCTTCACGACTTTAGACACCGCTTCGTCTTGACCGATCACCTTGCCTTTAATGCGGTCGGGTAGCGCGGCAAGTTTGTTGCTTTCGTTTTGGTTGATGCGCCGCACTGGAACACCAGTCATCATGGCAATGACTTGTGCCACATCATCTTCTGTCACTTTTTCACGGTGTAACTTTGATTCTGCTTCCCAAGCTTCTTGCGCACTGCTCAAATCCTTCTCTAGTGTTTTTTCATCGTCACGAAGTTTGGCAGCTTCTTCGTATTTCTGTTTTTTCACGACAGAATTTTTCATGGCTCTCACTTCGTCAAGTTTGGCCTCAATTTCAAGGATCTTCTCTGGAACGTGGATATTATTAATGTGCACGCGCGAACCCGCTTCGTCTAGTGCGTCAATAGCTTTGTCTGGCAAGAATCTTTCGCTCATGTATCGGTTGGTCAACTTGACACAAGCCAGTAGCGCTTCATCGGTATAGCTCACATTGTGGTGGGCTTCATATTTGTCGCGAATGTTTTGAAGAATTTCAATGGTTTCCTCAACCGTTGTTGGTTCTACCAGAACTTTTTGAAAACGCCGCTCTAAGGCACCGTCTTTTTCGATGTATTGACGGTACTCGTCTAATGTTGTGGCGCCAATGCATTGGATTTCGCCTCTTGCTAGTGCTGGTTTGAACATATTCGAAGCATCTAAGGAGCCAGCGGCACCTCCAGCCCCAACAATGGTATGTATTTCATCGATGAACAAAATAATGTCGTCGTTCTTTTCTAATTCGTTCATGACCGCTTTCATGCGCTCTTCAAATTGGCCACGGTATTTCGTGCCCGCGACAAGACTCGCTAAGTCTAGAGTGACCACACGCTTGTCGTATAAAATTCTGGATACTTTGTGTTGGATGATCCTCAGTGCTAATCCTTCTGCAATGGCAGATTTGCCCACCCCGGGTTCTCCAATGAGGAGCGGGTTGTTTTTCTTACGACGGCTCAAAATCTGAGAGACGCGCTGTATTTCATTTTCTCTACCCACAACAGGGTCAAGTTTGCCTTCCTCGGCAAGCGCTGTTAAATCGCGTCCAAAATTATCCAGGACAGGGGTTTTCGACTTCTTCTGGCCTTTGTTATTTCCAGCCGAAGTGAATAATTGATCTGAATCTTGATTNGGTGTCGCTTCTTCAGAATCNGAGAACGCCTGNCCTTTTGGCTCTGCATAGTCGTCATCTTTGACAAGCATTTCTTTGAACTCTTCCTTGACACCATCGTAATCAACATTCATTTTGTGCAGCAGTTTTGTGGTAGGATCGTTTTCATTACGCAAAATACAAAGCAGTAAATGAGCCGTATTGATGGCGCTGCTTTGGAATAATTTTGCCTCAAGGAAGGTTGTTTTGAGCGCACGCTCTGCCTGTCGCGTCAAGTGCAGGTTTTTTTTGTCTTGTGGCGCAAGGGTACCTTCGGCATTGGCTGGACTCAGAATCTCAACTTTTCTGCGCAAATGATTCAAATCCACATCAAGAGCGTTTAATATACTGATGGCTTTACCATTTCCGTCGCGCAAAAGGCCTAACATAAGATGCTCTGTGCCAATAAAATCGTGGCCAAGACGAAGTGCTTCCTCTTTACTGAAGGCAATGACGTCTTTTACTCTTGGTGAAAAATTATCTTCCATAGGATCATTTTTTTTGCCGCGCAACACGCGCAACAGAAGGGGTTATTAGTGTCCATCATCGCAAAATAAATGCCAGACTTGTACTGATTGAGTAAATGGATGAAAATTATCCTAAATATCAAAATCTAAAGCGGTTTAGTTATCAACTGAAAAGCCTTTGTTTTTTGTTAATAAATAAGCGAATAATGTGGGCTTAAAGGCCTGTAAAGGCTGAGAAATTGACGTATATTGTGTCATTAGTTTGTATCATTAAAATTACTGTAAATAGTTATGGCTGAAGGCGAAAAGTTGATCCCAATCAATATTGAGGATGAAATGAAGTCGGCCTACATCGATTACTCGATGTCGGTCATTGTGTCACGTGCTCTTCCAGATGTGCGCGACGGAATGAAACCTGTGCACCGTAGGGTGTTATTTGGGATGCACGAACTGGGTGTTCGGGCCAATACTGCCCACAAGAAATCAGCGCGTATTGTCGGTGAGGTGCTTGGAAAATACCACCCGCATGGCGACACTTCTGTATACGATGCGATGGTGCGAATGGCTCAAGAATGGAGTTTGCGCTANATGTTGGTCGATGGTCAAGGTAACTTTGGTTCAATCGATGGAGATAGTCCTGCCGCTATGCGATATACAGAAGCGCGCATGCAAAAAATATCTGACGACATGCTTGCAGATATTGACAAGGAGACTGTAGATCTTAAGCTCAATTTTGACGATACGTTATACGAACCAACAGTGCTGCCTACCAAGGTGCCTGGTCTGCTCATTAATGGTGCTTCGGGAATTGCTGTAGGTATGGCCACTAATATGCCGCCGCATAATCTGTCGGAAGTCATTGACGGAACCGTCGCGTACATCAACAACAATGACATTGACATAGAGGAATTGATCACGCACATCAAGGCACCTGACTTTCCAACAGGTGGTGTGATCTATGGCTATGAAGGGGTAAAGGATGCCTTTATGACAGGGCGTGGGCGCATTGTAATGCGCGGTAAGGCCATGTTTGAAGAGGTCGACGGCCGTGAGTGTATTGTCGTTTCAGAGATTCCATACCAAGTCAATAAGGCCGACATGATCAAGAAGACTGCTGATCTGGTCAACGAAAAGAAAATTGAAGGCATCAGTAATATTCGAGACGAGTCCGATCGAGACGGGATGCGTATTGTTTATATCTTGAAGCGCGACGCCGTACCGAACATTGTATTGAATATGTTGTTCAAATACACAGCACTTCAATCTAGTTTCAGTGTCAACAATATAGCGTTAGTCAAGGGGCGTCCACAGTTATTGAACGTCAAGGAGTTGATTCATTATTTTGTGGAACACCGTCATGAAGTGGTGACGCGACGCACGCAATTCCTCTTGCGCAAAGCTGAAGAACGGGCACACATACTCGAGGGGCTCATTATTGCTTCGGACCACATAGACGAGGTCATCGCGCTTATCCGCTCTTCTGCCAATGCAGATGAAGCAAAGGCCCGGTTGATCGATCGTTTTGAGCTCTCTGATATTCAGGCCAAGGCGATTGTTGAGATGCGTTTGCGCCAGCTTACAGGATTAGAGCAAGACAAGTTGCGCAGTGAATATGATGACTTGATGAAGACCATCGAGGATTATAAAGATATTCTGGACAAGAAAGACCGTCGCATGGCGATCATCAAGGATGAGCTTGCCGAAATAAAAGAAAAGTATGGTGATTCGCGCCGTTCACAAATTGAATATGCGGGTGGTGACGTCAGTATAACGGACTTGATCCCGGATGAACAGGTTGTCATCACTATAAGTCATGCGGGTTATATCAAACGCACCCCTTTGACAGAATATAAAACACAGAACCGCGGCGGAGTGGGACAGAAGGCTTCTTCGACAAGGAATGAAGACTTTTTAGAACATCTATTTGTCGGGACGAATCACCAATACATGTTGTTTTTTACTCAAAAAGGCAAATGTTTTTGGATGCGGGTTTTTGAAATACCAGAAGGAAGTAAAACCTCCAAGGGTCGTGCGATACAAAACTTGATCAATATTGAGCAAGACGACAAAGTCAAGGCGTTTATTTGTACTCAAGACCTTAAGGATGAGGATTATATCAATAGTCATTATGTCATTATGGCCACCAAACAAGGTCAAGTGAAAAAAACTTCTTTAGAGCAATATTCTCGGCCACGAACCAATGGCATCAATGCCATTACCATTAAGGAAGATGACGAGTTGCTTGAAGTAAAACTCACTACAGGCGATAGCCAAGTGATGTTAGCAGTGCGTTCTGGTAAGGCCATTCGATTTGAAGAAGAAAAAACACGTCCTATGGGTCGTGGCGCCTCTGGTGTCCGCGGCATCACACTTGGTCATGATAAGGACGAGGTCATTGGCATGATTGCTGTAGATGATGCGGAGTCGGATATTTTGGTTGTTACTGAAAATGGCTACGGAAAACGTTCCAGTATTGAAGACTACAGGATCACTAATCGCGGCGGAAAAGGTGTCAAGACCATTAATATTACTGAAAAAACGGGTAATCTGGTCGCCATCAAAAATGTTACGGACCTCGATGATTTGATGATCATCAACAAGTCTGGTATCGCCATAAGAATGGCAGTAGAGGATCTTCGTGTGATGGGTCGCGCGACTCAGGGCGTGCGTTTGATCAAGGTGCGTGAAGATGATTCAATAGCTGCTGTGGCCAAGGTCATGCACGATGAGGATGTCGTAGATGTTGAAGCAGCAGATCAACAACAAGCCGATGCACCACAAGGGGATGTTACGGAAAATAGTAATGAATAATAAATCAATAAAAACGAAGAACAATTAAGTTTAAAATGATGAATAAATACATAGTTATCGGTGCCCTAGCACTTACGACAGTGGCCTTTGGGCAAAAAAAGGAGATTAAAAAAGCCGAAAAAGCTTTGTCTGGGAGCAAGTATTCTGAGGCCCTGGTGTTTTTGAACCAAGCAGAGCCGCTTTTGGGCGGTGCTGACGCCGGATTGGTCAANCAATTTTACTTGGCCAANTCAGAGGCATTNTTGGCTGCAGGAGAATCTGTCCCTGACAATAAACTCAATATGGCCGTACGTTCCTTATCGACACTAAAGGACAGAGNGTTAGNTAATGACGACCAGGAGCGATACAACAGAATCGTTGGCACTGTAAAGGGAGTTTTTGTGAATAAAGCCATTGANGCGCAAAATGTGCAGGATTATCAGAAGGCTGCTCAATTATTGGCTGACGGCTACAAACTGAGCCCAGCAGACACCTCCTTCTTGTATTATGCGGCAGGAAACTTGACCAACGGCGGATTTTTTGATCAAGCATTGACCTATTATACACAGCTCTTGGATCTAGGGTATACTGGTGTGCAACAAGAGTATTATGCGACAAGTAAAGATACTGGAGAGGCAGTGCTATTTGGTTCTAAGGAAGAGCGAGATACTGCGGTGCGCTTTGGTCTTTACGACAATGCATCTGACAGCAAAACAGCCTCTGTAGAATCCGATTTACTTCAAAAGGTCACGTTAATCTATATCAATAAGGGTATGGATGATCAAGCTGTTGCCTTAATGGCACGTGCTCGTGCAGCTAATCCTGGAGATTCTAATTTAATGCGTTCTGAAGCAGATTTGGCATATAAAATGGGAGATTTGGCAAAGTACAATAGTGTCATGCAGGAGGTGATCGAAACTGATCCTAATAATCCTGAGCTTTATTATAACCTAGGGGTGAGCGCCATGACTTTAGGCAATATTGATGATGCCAAAATCTACTATTCAAAGGCTTTAGAGTTGGACCCAAAGTATGCTTATGCGCAAATCAATATGGCTTCTATCATTCTTCAGGGTGAAGGTGCTATTGTTGAAGAAATGAATAATCTCGGAACCTCACGCGCAGATAACTTGCGCTATGATGAGCTTAAAGAGGTGCGCCGTGGGATGTATCAAGAGGCCTTGCCTTATTTAGAATCAGCCTCAGTGACTGTTCCGGATAATGTTGAAGTTTTGAGAACACTCATGAACCTTTACAGTCAATTAGGCATGAATACAGAGTATAAAGCAGCTAAAGCTAAAGTAGAGGCCAAGACTGCTAACTAATTTGATTTCATTTGCTTAGTGAATAAAAAAGGCGCCATAATGGCGCCTTTTTTATTGAATGATTTTCTTGATCACGCGCAGTTTGTGGCTGTGGGTTTTGGTTTCGGTATTAAAGATACCGGTCTGGTCTAGACGATCGATGCGCACATGTCCATGGGCGTGAATGATATAATGGTCTTCCATGATGATGCCGACATGGGTAATGTGTCCTTCAGCATTATCAAAAAACGCCAAATCACCTGGTGTGCTTTCTTCTATAAAGCTCAGGACTTCNCCCAGCCGTGCTTGATCTTTAGCATCCCGTGGCAGGACTACTTGATTGAGGCGATAGACGAGTTGGGTAAAACCACTACAATCAATTCCAAAGGGTGTTCTGCCGCCCCAAAGATATGGGGTGTTGATGTAGAGCAATGCTGTTTCAATAAGTCTTTGCCTAGAATCGAATGATGCAGGGGTGCTGTTGCCTTCGAATTGGTGTTCTAAAAGGCTAACATTCTGCACAGCACTGCCCATAACTACTGAGCGCAGGCCACCGTCCTGCTGACTGACAAAATCGACCAGATCTGCGACATAAGCGGGTTGCGACTGTCGTGCAGTTTTAAAATTTTGTTCGCTAATTTCGGTGAATTGTTTGCGGTCTATCCAGCCCGAATAACCATCAAAGTCTTGACGTATTTTGACCCATTTCTTGCGCTGATCAACGATCTTGAAAATTTCGCCATAAAGTACTTGAGAAACCAGCTCGCTCTTATCTGAAGGCTCTGCCCGTAATGGGACAATACTCAATATGCAAATTCCGTACTTCATTTAGCTCATTTAACCCGTTTAAGCCCGTTCGATGACCATGGCAGAGGCTCCGCCGCCGCCGTTGCAAATGGCTGCAGCACCATATCGGCCATTCTGTTGCTGCAATACATTGACCAGTGTGATCAATATCCTGACCCCACTGCATCCTAGTGGATGGCCCAATGAAACCGCTCCTCCATTAATGTTTACTTTTTCAATGGGGAGATTAAGTATTTTCATATTGGCCAAGCCGACCACTGAAAAAGCTTCGTTAAACTCAAAATAGTTGACATCATCAAGACTCAAATTTGCCTTGCTCAAGGCAAGTGGAAGCGCTTTTGCGGGTGCTGTTGTGAACCACTTTGGTTCTTGAGCAGCATCTGCATAGCTCTTGATGTACGCTAGTGGCTTGATTCCTAATTCATGAGCTTTAGTTTCTGACATCAGAACCATAGCACCAGCACCGTCATTGATCGTTGAGGCGTTGGCCGCTGTCACGGTACCTTCTTTGCTAAAAGCAGGACGCAATGTTGGGATTTTGTCCATCCGGACATTTTGAAATTCTTCATCTTTATCAACCATCACTGGCTCACCACGTCTTTGAGGCACTGAAACCGGAACCACTTCGTTGTCAAATTTACCCTCTGCCCAAGCGGCAGCTGAGCGNTGATACGAATTAATGGCAAAGGCATCTTGGTCTTCACGNGAAAATTGATATTCATTGGCACAGCTGTCCGCAAATATGCCCATGGCATGCTGATCATAGGCATCTACTAAGCCGTCTTTTTGCAGCCCATCAATCATTGTTGCAGGGCCAAACTTGGTGCCTTGGCGCATTGAAACATAGTGGGGAATGTTGCTCATGCTTTCCATGCCACCAGCAACGACTATATCAGCATCACCCAGGGCGATCGCTTGGGCCGCTTGCATCACAGCTTTCATTCCTGAAGNACAGACCTTATTGACTGTTGTNCAAGGAACTGTGTTGGGTATGCCTGCGTGAAGCGCCGCTTGTCTGGCAGGTGCTTGGCCAGCTCCAGACTGCACAACATGACCCATCAATACTTCTGAAACTAAATTGGGGTCTAAATTGATTTTAGCCAAAGCGCCTTTTATGGCGATTGTGCCTAATTCTGGTGCAGAGAGCGTCGAAAGACCTCCCATAAAACTGCCAATTGGGGTCCTGACAGCAGAGACAATAACAACCTTATGATGACTCATTGATTAAGTGTTTAGTTCAGGCTAAAATAAGCATTATAAATGAGATTATAGATTGGGTAAAAACCCTGATATGATATATGACGCTGAATGACTACCTTTACCCAACCATCAAGTTTTTATGAAGCAGATTTTTATTTTTTTGACCCGAAATCAATCCAATATATACAAACTTTTTTTGTTTGGAGCGGCTATTGTTTTGGTGATCTATATGCTGCCAAAGGGCGGTCAATTCAAATATCAATTTCAGAAAGGCAAGCCTTGGCAGTATGAAAATCTATACGCCCCCTTTAACTTCACCCTCAAAAAGGACAAGGATGGATTGGATCAAGAACGAGAGCAAATTAGGCGTAATGCAGTGCCTTATTTTGATGTCGATAGTGATGTGCCTCTGGATGCTCTGAAGGATTTTAGCGCGTTGTTGGATTTGAGCTATCAAGACAGTACTTGGCGCACTCCCATAAACAAAGCTAAAGAGCGGGGTCTTAATTTGGTCAATCAAATCTATAAGACCGGTGTGCTTACTGCTAGTGGAGATGATTACTTGCCAGAACAAATGGTTTACCTCAAGACCGATAACCAAGTGCGTGAAACGGTCTATTCTCGTTTGATCGAGCGCGAAGAGCTCAATGGATTAGTCGATAAGGCCACTAAGAATATGAGCGAGATGAACGGAGTCTTTCGCCGCATCATCAATACCGTGGTTCAAGACAACATTACCTACAATTCTACCTTAACGGACGCTTCTATTGAACAGGCCTTAAAGGAAATCAATCCCAACAATGGGATGGTTGAGAAAGGGGCGAGGGTCATTGCCAAAGGTGAAGTGGTAGAGGGTGATAAGTACCAAAGACTGGCTTCTCTTAAGGACCAGTTTCAGAGTCAAGTTTGGAGTCAAAGCAATTATTATTGGCTGGTATTTGGTTATGCACTTTTGGTTTCTTTAGTCTTTATGATGTTGTTCTTGTTTTTGCAGAAATACCGAAAGGAAATTTTTGAAAACAATACTAAAGTGAGTTTCATTTTCATCAATATTCTTTTGATGGTTTTTGTCACGACTATAGTGGTTAAATACGACTCTTCCTTTATCTATTTGATCCCACTGTGCACATTACCCATTATTTTAAAAAGTTTTTTTGACGCGCGCCTTGGGCTATTTGTGCATGTGCTGACGATTTTATTGCTGGGCTTTATTGTGCCCAACAGTTTTGAATTCATGTTTTTGCAAGTTATTGCGGGTATTGTGACCATATTGACTGTTTCGGAGCTCTCTAAGCGGGCTAACCTTTTCATATCGGTCGGGCAAATTACAGCGATTTACATTGTTGGTTATTTGGCTTTTTTCATTGTCCAGGAAGGGTCATTGGAGCGCATACCTCTGGAAAACTTTGTTTACTTCATAATTTGTGGCCTGATCACCTTGTTTGCTTTTCCACTGATCTATGCTTACGAAAAAGTTTTTGGCTTGGTTTCGGAAGTATCCTTGCTGGAACTGAGCAATACCAATACGCCTTTGCTCAAGGAACTTTCGGACAAAGCACCTGGGACGTTTCATCACTCACTCAATGTGGCCAACTTGGCCGAAGCAGCGGCGAACGAAATAGGGGCTAATAGTATGTTGGTGCGGGTAGGAGCTTTGTACCACGATATTGGTAAAATGAGTAATCCAACCAATTTTACTGAGAATCAGGTCAATTCAATAAACACACTTGAAGAACTCGAGCCCATTGAGAGCGCTACAATTGTGATCAATCATGTGATCAGAGGAATAGAGATTGCACGTAAAAATAATCTACCAGACCGCATTATTGATTTTATCAGGACCCATCATGGCACTAATTTGGTTTATTACTTTTATAAAAAGCAAATGGACCTCAATACAGGTGCTTTAGAGTCAGATTTTCGCTATCCAGGCCCTAAGCCCTTTTCGAAAGAGACAGCGATACTAATGATGGCCGATAGTGTGGAGGCCGCCAGCAAAAGCCTTAAGGAGCCCACTTCTGCTAAAATCAACGATTTTGTAGAGTCTATAGTTGGGATGCAAATGGATCAAGGTCAGTTCAATAACGCGCACATTACGTTAAGAGAAATCGAATTAATCAAGAAGGTTTTGAAAAAGAAACTCAACAATATGTATCACCTTAGGGTCGCATATCCTGAGTAAAATGATTCTAGAAAAAATCTAAAAAAACGCTCTTTAAATTTTGTGATATTGGGTTTATAAAATTACATTTGCAACCGCATTGAAAAATGTACGTTCTTAATCATAGACAGGAGAGGTGCCAGAGTGGTAATGGAGCAGATTGCTAATCTGTCAACGGGAAACCGTTGCCAGGGTTCGAATCCCTGTCTCTCCGCAATGTAACTGTGAAATTATAAACTAATTTTACGGGGTGTAGCGTAGCCCGGTCATCGCGCCTGCTTTGGGAGCAGGAGGTCGCAGGTTCGAATCCTGCCACCCCGACATTAAATGGAGCTCTATGGGTTTTAGAAAGGAGTCCTTTCTCAAAAAACATGGGGCTTTTGTTTTACAGCTACTGGTCGCGTAGCTCAGCTGGATAGAGCATCTGCCTTCTAAGCAGACGGTCACAGGTTCGAATCCTGTCGCGATCACTTAAAGCACAAAACCCGCAATGATGTTGCGGGTTTTTTTTATGGTGTATCCGAGAAAAGTTAGCTTTTCGATGGGGATGCATTAAAATGCCTACACGACCCAGTCGTGGGTTGTCCTTTTATAATATTGTGCCCGATAAGGTCATTCAAAATTGATCAGTTTTGAGTGTCATGACTTTGGCTTTGGGTAACGCTTTTTGGATTGGAGTCACCCTGAGCGGTGGCTACTGGATTCCTTTTTTTCTGGCGATTTTCTTGCAAATGTTTATGCTGTATGCTTTAGGTAAAAAATTCAATTAAAGCGACCATGACTCTATAGATAATTGCACATTGTTGCCTATCTTTACCTTGCTATGAAATTTGATCTCTCTGCCACAGGTTTGCGTTTTAGCCGCCATGTGCCAAAGGAGCAGTCGCCCTTTGAGCGTCTTTTTGAAATATTCAAGGAACTCATTACCCATACTTCGGGCGATTTTGATGAGGCTATTGACTGGTTGCGTGAACTCGATAAAGAGTACCAGCTTACCGATGAGGATTACACCATTGACGATTTTGTGCGTGATTTATTAGAGCGTTCGTATATCCAACCCAAAAATGGAGGCTCTGGAACAGATGGCGAGATGAAGCTCACTCCAAAGACCGAAAAACTCTTGAGAGAGCATGCCATGAAACAAATCTTTGGCAAACTCAAAAAGGCGGGCAGCGGCAATCACAAAACCAAAGCTTCAGGTCAAGGATTTGATGATACGGGAGAATTTAAGCCTTATCAGTTTGGGGATTCCATTGAAAAAATATCGATGACCGAGAGCATTAAAAATGCCCAAATACGGAGTGCGGNTGGCCCATTTAATTTGTCACAGGATGATTTGGTAGTGGAAGATAGCCAGTATCATACACAAATGAGCACCGTNTTGATGATCGACATCAGTCATAGCATGATACTTTATGGGGAGGACCGAATTACTCCAGCTAAAAAAGTAGCCATGGCCTTGGCAGAGTTCATTACCACGCGTTATCCAAAGGATACTTTAGATATTTTGGTTTTTGGCAATGATGCTTGGCCCATCGCCATAAAAGACATACCGTACCTTGAGGTAGGGCCTTATCACACCAATACTGTAGCTGGTTTGTCTTTGGCTATGGATTTACTGCGCAGGCGCAAAAACAGTAACAAGCAAATTTTTATGATCACCGATGGTAAGCCGAGTTGCCTGAAGGAACCAGGGGGTGGCTACTATAAAAACAGTGCAGGCTTAGACGATTACATCGTGGATAAGTGTTATAATATGGCCCGTCAAGCCTTAAAATTACACATCCCCATTACCACCTTTATGATTGCACAGGACCCTTATTTGATGCGTTTTGTGCGCACCTTTACCGAGGCCAACAAAGGCAAAGCCTTTTTTACGGGACTCAAAGGCCTGGGTGAAATGATTTTTGAAGATTATCAGCAAAANAGAAAAAAGAGATGAGAATGAAAGAAATAACGACACTAGGAGCTTTGCGCGCGTCAGGCTATACACCAACATCCATACAAGACGAACTCGCTCAGAATTTAAGGCAGCGACTCAGAGAGGGACAGCCGAGCTTTGAAGGCCTGTTGGGCTATGAGTACACGGTAATTCCAGATGTTGAGCGGGCTATATTATCGGGTCATAGCATTAATTTACTTGGGCTAAGGGGGCAAGCAAAGACCCGATTGGCGAGGCAAATGACGGGGCTTTTGAACCAGTGGGTTCCAGTAGTTGAAGGCTCTGAAATCAATGATGATCCAATGGACCCTATCAGCAAATTTGCTAAAGAGACGATAGCAAAACTTGGGGATAAAACCCCAATCTCATGGTTGCATCGTGATGATCGCTTTTTCGAAAAATTGGCGACACCTGACGTAACCGTAGCCGATTTGATTGGCGATGTCGACCCGATTAAAGCGGCCAATTTAAAACTATCATATGCCGACGAAAGGGTCATTCATTTTGGCATGATTCCACGCGCCCACAGGTGTATATTTGTCCTGAATGAATTGCCTGATTTGCAGGCGCGCATCCAAGTCGCTCTGTTTGGCATCCTTCAAGAAAAAGAAATTCAAATACGTGGTTTTAAGTTAAGACTGCCCATTACAACGCAATTTGTATTCACTGCCAATCCAGAAGATTATACCAATCGAGGGAGTATTGTNACCCCCTTAAAAGACCGAATTGGTTCGCAAATAATGACACATTATCCTTTTTCCTTGGAGGTGGCCAAGGCCATAACCAANCAGGAAGTTAAGGGCCGTGCGGCGGCGCAGATCCATGTACCAGAATTGGCCAGGGATCTATTGGAGCAAATAGGCTTTGAGGCNAGAAAGAGNGAGTATGTCGATGGAAAAAGTGGTGTGAGTGCCCGNATGAGCATTACTGCTTTTGAGAACTTGATCAGTACAGCAGAACGACGAATTCTTCTTAATGGCGAGCAGNACACCTGCTTAAGGATGTCAGACTTCATTGGAATTATTGCTGCGATTAATGGTAAGGTAGAACTGGTTTATGAAGGAGAACAAGAAGGGGCAGAGCAAATATCCTTGCATTTGATCAATCAATCGGTAAAAACTTTATTCTTCAAATACTTTCCAGAAATCAAGAAGCTCGAGCATAANGACAAGGAAGGGCCTTATGATCGACTACTGAGTTGGTTTTATGGAGATCACGATTTGTTCTTAGAAGATGGATTGCCTGAAGATGTTTATCGCGATACCTTGTGTGCAGTGCCCCACTTAGAGGCCTTAGTCGATGAATATCAAGGCAATAGTGCCCCTGCAGAAAAATACTTTATGATGGAGTTTTTACTCTGGGGACTTGAGACCCACAAAAAGCTCAACAAATACAGAACTATTGAAGGATTTCAATTTAAGGATGGATTTGATAATATGTTGGCAGATTTGTAAATCGAATGGACAATATGCAGCGACCAGCCATTAATTTGGTTTGGATAAAAAGAGATTTGCGCACCCAAAACCACCGTCCTTTATTTGAGGCAGAAAGGGCGTCCTTGCCATACCTGGTGATTTATATTTTTGACACAGATATTTTGCAGCATCCTGATTCGAGTCATCGACATCTTGGTTTTGTCATGGACTCTTTAAAGGATATGAGTCAGGCCCTGAATCCGTTTGGAAAGGAGGTTGTCGTATTTTACGGTCGCTCTTTAGAAATATTCCAGCATCTCGCGCTGAATTTCAGCATAAAACATTTGTTTTCATACCAGGAAAGTGGTGTTGAATTGACCTGGAATCGNGACAAAAAAATTGAGCGGTGGTGTGCCTCAAATGAGGTCTCTTGGTTCCAATTCCAGCAAAACGGTGTGCAAAGAGGGCGCAAAAATAGAAAGGACTGGATGCGCCAATGGTATCAAACGATGCATGAAGATTTGATCAAAAATGATTACAAATTCCAAGCCCACATATCAGTNAAACATAGCTTCCAATGGCCAAAGAATTTAGAGGTGCCCATCAATGGCAAGCAAATGCAACCCGGTGGAGCGTCTAAGGCGTGGCAATACCTCAAGTCTTTTATGGAGTCAAGAGGCCAATTATATGCCAAGAATATTTCTAAACCGGCATTGAGTCGTGTGTCTTGCAGTCGCCTGTCGCCATACATTGCATGGGGTAATTTGAGTATTGCACAAGTGCATCACTACATTAAANATCATCCAAACTATAGAGCTCATAAAAGAGCATTCGACAATATGTTGGTNCGCCTGCGCTGGCATTGTCATTTTGTCCAAAAGTTTGAAGTACAATGTGATTATGAAACTCATTGTGTCAATCCAGGCTTTGAATCCATGACCCACGACAATAATCCGGAATATTTAACGGCTTGGAAAGAGGGGCGTACAGGCATACCGCTTGTAGATGCCAATATGCGCGCATTAAAGGCCACGGGGTGGATTAATTTTAGAATGCGTGCTATGTTGGTGTCTTTTTTGGTCTATAATTTAGATCAAGATTGGCGACGGGGTGTTTATCATTTGGCGCAATTATTTTTGGATTACGATCCAGGGATTCACTACCCACAGTTTCAAATGCAGGCCGGTACGACTGGCGTGAATACAATACGCATGTACAATCCAGAAACGAATAGTTTAAAACATGATCCCCAAGGTGTTTTTATCAAAAAATGGGTGCCCGAATTAAAGAATTTACCGTCTGATCTTGTGCATGTGCCCTGGACACTCTCCGAATTAGAACAAGCCATGTATGGATTTACTTTGGGTAAAGATTATCCAAGGCCTATTGTTGATCTTAGTGAGAGTGCAAAAATAGCCCGCGATAAAATTTGGTCCCATCGGAAAACACCTGAAGTCCAAAAGGCAAAGCACAATATTCTGAAGACTCACGTCATTCCACCTAATTCATAAAAAAACCCACCGAAAACGGTGGGTTTTAACGAAAAAAATAAACACCAAAAGCCTACTTCTCAAGAGCTTCAGCTTTTTCTTTCGAGGCTGTCCAAGTAGAATCCTTGGCATACGCCATCATATACATTTCTTTGGCCTTCTCGTTGTCACCAAGTTCCGCATAAAAATCACCGTATGAATCATAAGCATTGGTTACGTCTGGATTGGCACGCATGAACAGTTCAAAGTGCAGCNGTGCTTTGTCCATTTCCTCCAAATCCATATAGATATATCCCATCATGTTATTGACGGCGCCATTTTGAGGCAGTCGATTCCAGGCGACTTGAACAACGTCACGTGCTAAATCTTTGTCTTGTTCATTAAAGGCATACCATACGCGGACCATCGGGTCAACTGGAGCAAACATCATGGCACTGCGCAATTCAGAAAGGCGAGTGTCGCGATCTAAGTCATATGATTTAATCAAATGTGCTTCGGCGCGAGACGCATTATCTATTTTAGACATGGCCGCTTCTTTAGCTGCTAAGAAATTATCTTTATCTGCTTCAAACCAGTAATAATGCATTTGCCCAAGGTGAGCAGAAGCCCAGGTAGGATCCGCTGCTACAAGAGAATCAGATAGTGCTTTGGCACGATCGTTATCGAGGTTCATCATGGCTGATCGCATATTGCGAAACGCCTGATTCCCACCTTCGAGTTCAGTGCTCGGCCAAACAAAGCCAGATGACCCCGCTGAATTGTCCGCACCCACGAATCGCTCCCATTGTAATTGTCCATCATTTTTGGTCACCACACCCGAGAAGTTGCGGTAAAAGGTGTTTTCGCCCATGACAAACCACTCGATAGTTCCCATGACATTGGCGTGTTGTCCCATTAGATAAACATCGTGAAGGGTTACTTTAATCGAGTCCTCATAGAAGACGCGACCGTCAACATTGGTGAGGTCCATAGTACGTGGTGTATTGCGCCAAAATGGATTGTTCCAAATAAGAGCGTCTTCTGCGATACCAGCCACGTAAGCTGGTACAGCATCTTCAAGGCCAATTTGATTTTCGATATGGCTGATGGCAAAATCGCTGACCTCAGACTCAGTAAGACTTGGGCCACTGCAGGACGCAAAAAACATTGCAGTCCCTAATAAAATTAATTGTTTCATGTTATTGAAATTGGTTGTTGTTTGCAAGATAAAAATTTATTCTTTAATTGTAATAAACAAGTTAAAAAAATACCTTAAAAAAATGCCACCCAGTTACGGGTGGCATGAGCCGTCTGACGGCACTTGATTAGTTTGAGTGATGATAATTAAAATCCGGAAGCTCCTGCATTGGGTTGGTACACATAATTAAAAGTGTAGTAACGCAGATCGTTGAGTGCGATGTCCTCAGTGATGACTGCGGGCGCATCTCTGTAATAACTCAAAATCTCTACTTTGGCGTAACGACCGTCATGGGTGCGGAAAACCAATACTTTACCAGGTGTTGGCAATATGGCCATAACACTAGGGTCGTAAGTGTACCATCCATTACCCGAACCTGTGGCCAAAGCCAATCCGGCAGCACTGTCTTGATTAAAGCCAGCGGTATTGACCTCTGTCACGTTGGCAAAAGTGTCGTCTACCAAGTAAACTCCAGCATTACCGTTGCGGCTTGGCTCTTCAGCAATTCCTGTTGCAGTACCACCATTGACCAATATAGTTGTGCCTCTTAAGGCAATATCCCATTCTGTGTCGCTGGTTGTGGTTTGCCCTGTGGCAAAACTAAAGCGCACAAAGTCGCCTGATGCCGCAGGAGGATTTTGGGTGTAATCAGTTTCCTGAGGCGCGTGTAAATTGGCCACTTGATCTGAAGTCACTGGATCCAGATTTGGTCCGTTGTTGTCATCATCACTACAGGCAGATAAACCTATAATTAGCGCACTTGCAATTGTCATTTTCTTTAACATGTTCATAGCATTGATTGATTAAAAATTAATAGATAAAGTTCCATACATCAGTTGTCCGGGGACGTTAGGTAGATTGTTGTTATCGGTATAGTCCAATAGGTTGTCAATACCACAGCCAAGACTAAAATCTTTTGTAATAGTTTTGTTTACGGCAAAGTCCCAGATGCTGAATCCGGAGACCATAGTGTCATAGCGGTCCAAATACGTATTTCCATTGGTGTCGAACAAACCAAAGGCACTTCGATAGGTGCCTCTTATATTGGCTTCTAGACCATAGCTTTTCAAGTGATAGAATAATTTGACATTGGCCGTATGCTTTGAGCGATTGAGCAAACCAATATAGTCGTTGGGCTCCAGTCTAAACGAGGGAGATGAGGGGTCTATTCTGGCAAATACACCACCATTATCAAAGGCTTTAACTGCCGCCTTATCCTTGGCATAAAGCAACTGATAGCCGCCAGAAAACTTGAATTCTGAGGTGATTTTATAAGAGAAATTGACTTCAGAACCATAGGTAAAAACCCGTCTCACATTATAGTAGCTAAAGACGTTTTGACCATTTGTTTTCTGTGCAATGACTCGAGTGTCAATGAGGTTTTTGATGTCGTTTCTGAAAAAGTTTGTTTCTATTTTCAAGCCTCTCAGCGGCTTGAAATCTGCGCCAAGGTTGAAAGCGATAGAGCGCTCGGGCTTGAGCGGTGTGTCAAAGTCCGCGAGCGGCACGGTGATGCTGAGCAGTTCGCCTGCAGCGTCTAGTTCTGGTAGTCTCGTAGCGACTGCATTATAGCCTAATACTGTGTAACCNGCAGTAGCGTTGGTGAAATCAAAATACAATTGCCTGAAATCAGGTGTTTTAAAACCATACCCAACAGAACCTTTAAAGGATACTTTGGGGCTCAGCTCATAGCGTAAGGCTAATTTCGGACTGAATTGCGAGGCATACTCATTATGCTGGTCGAATCGGGCCCCGACGATAAGGTTCAGATCTTTGTTCAGGGCTCTATCGTATTGGACATAGGCATAGGGAGAATAAAATTCTGGAGTGCCAAGAAAATCGGTCCTTTCCAACCGCTGAAAGGTCAGTCCTATTCCTGAGACTAAAGTGGTTTGTTGGTTCGGTGTGAAAGTTGTCCGTAATTCTGGTCTCGAAAATAATTGATCGAAGTCATTGTCGTAAAACAAGGCACCTGATGCATCATTGAGGTACTCCTGCGCCAAGTAGCGCGTGGTGTACCATTCCAATGATGTATTCCATTGAGGGTTTAATTCATGATCAATTTTGAGCATACCATTCCACTCGTTAATGGTAGAGGCTCCTTTGAGCAGGGCGCTTGCGGTATAGTCTTGNTTTTGACGGTATAATCTATTGGTCAACTGAAGAGANGTCTTGTCGTTAAATTGAAATGACCAATCTATGTTTGCCGTGGTTTTGTCAAACGGCTCAACNGTCTGTGTCTGATCGGTATCGATCAAATCATATCCACCACTTTGAAAGCGATTGACAAATGTTTGAAGGCCATGCTTCTCTTTTTTCAAACTTAAATTGGCACTCACATCATGAGTGGTATTTGACCCACCACGATAGTTTAGCGTACCATGCAATCCGTTCTTTGGCGTGTCTGTTATNATGTTGATCACGCCTCCAAGAGCTTCATTGCCATATAAACTCGACGATGCGCCTTTGACAATTTCGACTTGCCTGATGTTGCCCACACTGATCCGACTCAGGTCTAATGTTCCGGCAGATCGTCCCACAAGTGGCAAGCCGTTGACCAAAATGAGCGTATATTGACTGTCCAGGCCTTGCATTTGGATGCCTTGACCACCCCCAAAATCTGAAACTGTAACGAGTCCCGTCTGTTCACTCAGGAGATCCGTGAGGCGCATTGAGTTGATACTGGTAATTTCTTGTTTGTCAATCAACTGAGTGGGCAGGGGAAGAGACGAGAGCTGTCTCTTAGTGCGGGTTGCAGAAATCACTACAGGATCGAATGTTTCGCCCTGNAATGCCCCATCGACAAGGCTATCATTGCGCGTCTGGTTTAAGTCTTGGCCATGGATGGTTGCGCCTACAAAACAAATGATAAAAGAGACAACCAATTTTTTGANCACAGTACCGATTTAATACGGTGCAAAAAAACGATAGATTTTTGTGAATAAAGAGTCGATTATATCGATTTCTCCTAAGCGCCAATAGGCAAAACTGATACCATTTTTTCCTGATTCATTTNGGCACTTATTTTAAGACAAATTTTATTTAAATAATTGAACTACAGCCATTTCTCCATCTACTATCGGCAGTGTAAGGACGCATTCATTTAAGGACAATGTCAATTCTGTCCCAGCTTTCGGAATAAGGGTGAATTCAGGATCACTAGAAAATATCATGAGTCCAATTTGTTGGCCTTTCTGAATGACTTGATCATCAGGCATCAAATCAAAGTTGACGGTATAAAAGCTGCCTTCTCGCATTGGCGCACTATCCCGGAGTGAGGTGTTTTGTGGATCTGCCCAACCCCTTGTGATGAGGTTGTCTGTTATTTTTGTGTCATCGCTCGTGGACCANGGTAAGGAGACCAAATAAACCGATAAGTTGGCGGCAGACTTATTGCTGGCTAATCTAAGTGAAATCTTGGGTGTTCCTGANATNTGCAAGTCTTCGCTCAACACAGGAGTGACATACAGGAGGCGGTTTTCTGATGGTGACATCTGNGCCAACACACTGCTGCTGTATTGGGNGTCATCTATGAGGGTCTCTTGTTTGCTTTGGGTTTGTTGCTTCAAGGTCAGGCCTCCAGCTGCAGGGGCACCCGGAGAAAGATAAAACGAAATCATTTGCGTTTTGGGATTTGGATAATCTGAGTAGGGTGTCGGGCGATCCATTGGGTCTGACTCTCTGACAATCCAAGCTTTAGGGTCTTGTTCTATGCCATTTTCAACACCATGCAAATAATGAGTGAACCACCTGTTCATCAACTCCATTGGTGGCGGTCCTCCATGTCCTTGTTGGTGATAATATATTTGATGATCCAGACCCATTCTCCTTGCTTCATCATAAATGCGATAGCTGTGCTCTGGCATGACATTCCAATCGTTGAACCCATGAGCCATGAGCAATGCCGCCTTCATTCCACCCATTTGATTCAGATAGTCACGTCCGGCCCAAAAATCGTTATAGTCACCCGTCACACGATCCATACCGTTTTTCATTTCTGTATCGCGCACACGTGCATTGTTTGCTGCCCGCTTTGACGGCGCTCCACTATTGATAAAATCGTATAAAACATCTATATCTTCTCCCAAATAGCCCCCTGGGGAGCGGACTAAGCCATTGGATCTGTAGTAATGATAATATGAGGTGTTTGGGGCAATCGGGATGATGGCTTCAAGGCCGGCGACACCAGTGGTGGCTGCAGCCAATGGAAGTGTTCCGTTATACGAAGTACCGGTCATGCCCACTTTTCCCGTTGACCAAAAAGCAGTAACGGGTGTTCCGTCTTCAGGTGCTGTAAATCCTTTGGCACGACCACAAAGCCAATCAATGACTGCCTTAGGCGCCAAAGATTCATTTGGTCCGCCAACTGTTGGGGATCCTTGAGAAAGCCCAGTGCCCGGTGAAGAGGAGTGCACCAAGATATAACCTCGAGGCACCCATTTTTTGATGTGCGAGTTTGAGATGATGGGCCGAGTTCCTGTTCTGGTCACTTCAGGATGAAGGTGTGGTGGACTCTCTTGCCCGAGTTCTTGATGAACGTCCCAAAATGCTCCAGGAACATCGGGGGCTACTCCAGCAAAATATGGACTTGTCACATAAATCACAGGCAGCTTGAGTCCTTCGGTCTCTGTCTGGATTGGTCGTGTGACGGAAACATGCATCCGGTCTAATTGTTGGTCCATGTCGGAGTCAAACTCTGTTTCTACCCACAAGTCATGACGGATCCATTTTTCGGGATCAGAAAATCCAGCGACAACTTGTGCTTGACCATTTTCAAAGACAGGCAAGGTTGGTCCTTTTTGGGCTGATGTCATTGGTGATGACAGCAGACTAATGGCGATCATGTTGATGAGTGTGTGGAATTTGAATGTATGCATATAATGATAATTTATGGAGCACATGGTCTTAACTCATGGTGTTTGATCTCCTGTATAGACTTAAATTTTTTGGGTACTGAGGACTATTTTTTGCCCCGATCCTAAGGTAGTGAAAAACAAATAACGTTCACCACCATCAGAAAGCTGCCATTTTTGCCTCAATTGCGCCACAGTCTCCGGAAAGTGGCGTGTTGTGACATGACATTTTGCGTTCTTGAACTGCCTCATGTTGTTCTTGTTATAAGGCAGTTGCTGGTCAATCAAAAAGCGTCTTCCGGGAAACTCTATCAATTCTGAACTGGTATACAAATGGGCATGAAGTGCTAATTTATGAACGGTATATTGATGTGGCAATAAATCAAAGGCACCTGATTTCAAAATGGCAGCATTAGGCTCATAGAGATAGACCGACGGTTCTGTAAAGGAGTTCTGAATTGTGTCGCCCCAAACAAACGAAAAACGCTCTGTTCGGTCCTTATATATATTAATGGTGTGGATTTCAGGCCGCCCAACCGCATGAGCGCAGATGTGCCACAAGAGCTCCTTCACTTCATTTTGTACGGCAACGATATGGACGGCTTTTACCGGACCAAATTGATTAAGGCCTTTGGAGAGGTCTAACATCGGAGATGTTTTGACCAGTACCTCAGGAGCAGAGCGCAACAATGCAGGCAGGTGCTGTGTCAAATCTGGGGTGCAGTCCTCAAGAAAATAGACTTTTCCCTTTGCTCCATGGCGTCGGGCGGGATCGACATAGACCGCATCATAGTTCTTTCCTTTAATGCCTTCGATTCCATCAAGTGGCCGACAATTGACCCTAAGCCCTAATTGNTCAAAATTATGTTTGGTGATGGCGCAGAGCTCTTGGTTGTTCTCAAAGTAATCTACAGAATTAAAGTGCTGGCCCAAATAATAGGCATCAACGCCAAAGCCGCCAGTAATATCGGCCAAAGAATCACCTGAAAGGATGGATGATTTATAAAGTCCAGTGACTTCAGAAGAACATTGTTCGAGTGAAAGTTTTTCTGGAAACACAATATCTTTAGTGAGATGCCATAGAGGCAATTTGTCTTTTGTTTTACGCCAACCAGAAACTTGTTCCAAAAGATCTCTTATCGGGATGTCGGGAAATGGACTCCCCTTCAAAGCCAAATCTGAAAGACTACTTTCGGTAGTGCGGATCCAATGTTGCACCTCAGTTGTCAAGAGCTGATGAAAATTCATAAAGCGTGATGAGTTTGAAGGCTCTGTTGTTGCATTATCGTCTTGTCAGTTTAAGAATACATACTGAATGATGTTGGCCCCCATCTGTAGCGCTTGAAGGCGTATCTCTAAAGGGTCGTTGTGCACCTGGGGGTGCTCCCAACCATCCCCTAGGTCAGATTCAAAAGTATACAAAAGCACCAGTCTTCCATCGATATGAATGCCCAGGGCCTGAGGCGCTGCATTGTCATGCTCATGAATCTTAGGAAGCCCTTGAGGGAATTCAAAAGTTTGATGAAAAATGGGGTGCGTTATGGGCAAGGTCAAAAGCGGTGCCTCTGCAAAAAGACTCTGAAGAATAGGCCTAATGTAGGGGTCCATTCCGTAGTTGTCATCAATATGAATGAATCCGCCACTGCTCAAGTACTCTCGGAGGTATCCTTTATCCTGCTCACTGAAAAATACGTTGCCATGGCCGGTCATATGGATCAATGGAAAGGTGAATAACCGGGGGTCGGACGCTGTTACGACCTCTGGTTCAGGCGCCAAAGTCGTGCCTATGTTGGTATTGCAAAAATCAATTAATCCAGGTAATGCTGTAGGGTTGCTGTACCAATCACCGCCGCCAGCATAATGCAGCACTGCAATCGATTGGCTGCTCGCCAATGAGGTCAGCAGGCAAAATGCAAAGCATGAACTGAGTAAACGTCGTCGCATGCCCAAATGTAATCAAAGTGTCAAAGTAAATAAAGGANTTAGGGGATTTGTCGCAAATTCAGTGAGTGAATTGCTGCAATNCCCGCTGTTTCGGTCCTTAAACGATGGTCGCCTAGTGAAGCAGCCTCATAACCTTGGCTTATGGCCTGTTCTACTTCATTTAGGCTAAAGTCACCTTCAGGACCAATCAAAACGGTATATGAGGACTCACGTGGGGCCAGTGCCATTAGATGGGGCAGGCCAGGTTGATGGCAATGGGCAATATATTGGCATGCTGATACGGGACTTTGTTTTAGAAAATCCGTGAATGTGGTCAGTGGATTGATTTTGGGCCGATAGGCGCTTAACGATTGTTTAGTAGCGGCATCGACACGTTTTTCTAGGCGTTCGATTTTGATCATTTTCCGCTCGCTATGCCTGCTCAATATAGGGGTAATGGAAGCCACGCCCAACTCAGTAGCCTTTTCGACAAACCATTCAAAACGATCCATATGCTTGGTGGGCGCAATAGCAACATGCACCTGACACTTGGGCAATGGTTGTGTTTGACTTGCGCTNATGACTGCCAAACACTTTTTGGGGCTCGTATGGGTCAACTCAGCCTCAAAAATAGTCCCCATACCATTGGTGATCGATATTTTCTGACCGATATCATAACGCAAAACCTTAACCATATGGTGGCTCTCGGTTTTTTCAAAAACCACTTGCTTGTCACCGGGCATGATTTCAGGATGATAGAATAATTGCATATTGATCAGAGTTTAAGGCGTGCAAGTGCTGTAGCAGTAACAGGTGTATGAGCACCGTATTGATGCATCAGTGAGCCGACCATAGCAATCATGGCGGCATTGTCTGTGCAATAATCGAATTTGGGTATGAATGTGTCCCAGCCGTGGGTTTTTTGGACCTCATTCAGCGCTGCTCTGATCCCAGAATTGGCAGATACGCCACCACCAATAGCCACACGATTGATGCCAGTTTGTGCCACTGCATTGTGCAATTTATCCATGAGGTAAGAAACAATCGTATACTGGATACTGGCACATACGTCAGGAAGAGCCGTCTCTAAGAATTTTGGATTCGCTTGAGTTTCTTTTTGAATAAAGTATAAAATNGCAGTTTTTAGACCACTAAAACTGAATTCCAAATCGCCTACTTTTGGCTTGGTAAAGTGATAGGCCAAAGGATTGCCTTCCTTGGCATAGCGATCCACTAGTGGTCCGCCTGGATAAGGCAGCCCCATTATTTTTGCGGACTTGTCAAATGCCTCGCCAACGGCATCATCTAAAGTTTCCCCTAAAACCGTTAGGTCAAAATAATCATCGACGCGGACGATTTGTGTATGCCCACCACTGATGGTTAAGGCGATGAATGGAAATTCTGGTGCACGTTGCGCCGGATCTTTGATGAAATGTGCCAGAATGTGGGCTTGCATGTGGTTCACACCAAGTAATGGGATGTCCAAACCTTGTGATAAGGACTTGGCAAAACTTGTGCCAACAAGAAGCGATCCCATGAGTCCTGGTCCCTGAGTAAAGGCTATGGCACTTAACTGTTTTTTGTCGATATTTGCCTTGCGTAAAGCTTGGTCTACCACAGGAACAATATTTTGTTGGTGGGCTCTTGAGGCGAGTTCAGGGACTACACCACCATAAGCGCGGTGGATCTCTTGATTAGCCACAACATTTGATAAGACAACATCGTTATGAATAACGGCTGCGGCTGTATCATCACAGGAAGATTCAATACCTAAAATATAGGTGTCTTGGATAGGCATATCGAAATGTTTTACGGATGTAAATTTAAAACTTTATCAGGGATCAAAAAACTTATTAAAATAATAAAACGAACCCTTGTTGTAGCGGTGCTATTGATGCTCATTGGCCTGATCCTTTTGAGCATTCCAGCCGTACAATCCTCTTTGGCCAAATCTGCTACTCAGCGCATTAATGACACCTATGGCGTGTCTGTTTTCATCGACCGACTCGGCCTTAACTGGAAGGCTGAGCTTGATTTGCGTGATGTTTTGATCCGAGATCATCATGGCGACACCATTATCTACAGTGGTAAGCTCACCACAAATGTGCTTAGCCTCAGTGAATTAAGTAATGGTCATTTGAACTTTGGTCGTTTGTCTTTGTCTTCGGCCTTATTGAGGATCAAAACCTATCAAGGTGAGCAGGAGCATGCCTTGAGTCATTTCATTAGACAGTTTGAGGGCAAAGAATCTGATGGCCGCAACCAGGCTGGATCCTTTGTACTCAGGGCAGGGGAGTTACACCTGGATCATACCAGGATCGACGTGATTCAGGAGCAGGCCNCAGAACCACAAATTGTCTGGTTCGATCACTTGGCACTTTCAGGAAATCAGTTTTACATCAATGGTCCGGAAGTCGGCGCCCGAATTCAGGGCTTGGCCTTTGACAGCTCTTTTGGTTTGGACGTGCGCTCGCTTTCGGGGAATTACCGTTACACCCCGAGCGAAATGTTTTTAGAAAGTTTTGCGTTGACGACCCCCAATGATTCTGATCTACTTGGAGACTTGTTGCTCAATTATGATAACGGTATGGCGGATTTTGCCAATAATGTTTTGATTTCCCTAGATTTAAAGCCTTCTGTTTTGGCCAACGCTGACCTCAACCGCTGGTACCCAGAATTCAGCGACCAAAATAAGCTGTCGCTACAGGGCAATATATATGGTATTTTGAATGAGCTGCATTGGGAGGAGGCCTTAGTCGCTTTTGATGATTCCTCTCTCGAAGGGACCTTTACTTTAAGTGAAATGTTATCCGATGCGCCTTTCATGTTCAAGGCTCAGACCTTATCAATCAACGCTAACCATAGGGATTTGTCAGGCTTAATGCCCAGGGTCTTGGGCGATAACTTACCGCTTCAATTGAGACGTTTGGGGCAGTGGCAGCTTCAGGGCGATTTGTCCTTGGAAGGAGATGTATTGCATTATAATGGCGCATTAGGTTCAAGATTAGGGGCGTTAAGTGCTGACCTCGTTATTGGCAATTTGAATCATCCTGATTACGCTTTTTATGAGGGAGAATTGGACACCAGGTCCTTCAATATAGGCCGATTGTTGGGCTGGAATGATTTCAGTGCTNTTTCGGGAAAGGTCAGAATTGATGGNCGTGGCTTCACTCAAGAAGCCTTAAAGACCAAAGTAACAGGCGTCTGGGATTCNTGGACTTATAAGGATTATGCTTATCAGAATGTCGCGCTGGAAGGGGATCTTATGGCGCCTTTTTTTGGGGGGCAATTTACTGTGGATGATCCAAACCTTCAACTCAAATTGGAGGGGGTTTTGGACCGTTCTAAGGATCAAGATAAGCTAGAGATTCATGCAGACCTTAATTATTCGGAACTCAATCAATTGGGGCTTTTTGTGCGCGACAGCGTTTCTGTATTCACAGGTAACATCGATGCAATTATTGAAGGGTCAGGGCCCGAAGACCTTATTGGAGAATTGGTTTTGTCCAATGCCTTCTACCAAACTCAAGATGATTATTACTTTTTTGAAGATTTGCAGTTGCGATCTGCCATGCAAGGTCCTGAACACCTTGTAGAAGTTTTTTCGCCAGATGTGATTGACGGTACCATTCAAGGGGCGTTTCAATGGAAGGAATTGGGTCGTCTTTTTGAAAATGCGGTACTGTCGAATTACTTTAATTATAAGCCGAAGCCTGTGGCCCCAAATCAATTTGTGGCTTTTGACTTCAGTATTTACAATAAAATTGTCGGGGTTTTTTTACCGGACTTGCAACTCGGCAGTGACACCCAGATTTCGGGAAGTGTATCGTCCAATGTCAGTGATTTTGCATTATCAATTTCCTCACCTGAGTTATTACTCTATGGGGCATATCTGGGGTCAGTGGCAGTTCAAATAGACAATGATCATCCTTTGTATAAGAGCGCTTTCTCTGTAGATTCGATATTTACAGGCAAGAGCTATTTTAATGATTTTCGACTGGTCAATGGTGGGTCGAAGGATACCTTAGCCGTGCAGGCTTCTTTTTTCGGAGGGCCAAAGAGAGGAGACCGTTATGCCTTTGATTTTTATCATACGCTGAATGCGCAAAAGGAAGCTGTTTTTGGCATCAATAAGTCAGAAATAAANTTATCTGACCACACGTGGTTTTTAAATGAACAAGGAGAGAATAGTCAGGTTGTTGTGGGCCAAAACCAATCTGTTCGTCTTGATCGTTTGACCTTGTCTAACAACGAAGAAATTATTGCTTTATCTGGTTTCAAGAATGACACTACAGACATGAATATTCAGTTGTCTTTCGAGGAAGTCAATATTGACCATGTCCTGCCTGAAATTGATCGTCTGGCCCTTTCAGGCGCACTCAACGGCAAACTTCAGCTCAAAAAAACAGGCAACAATTATTTCCCTAGTTCTGGTCTGATGTTGACCGACCTGGCCATCAATGAAATTCCTATGGGGGATCTTAACCTGAGCATTAAAGGCGATTCAGACTTGATCAATTACCGCATCAATACGGTGCTCATGCAGGGCGATAAAAAAAAGTTCCAAGCTTTAGGATCCTTGGAAGTGACCCAAGATGAGCCGCTTGTTAATCTCAATGTCAGCTGGAGAGATTTTGACTTATCTGCTCTGAGCCCACTGGGAGGAACTGTATTGTCTGACATCAAGGGATTGGCGCAGGGCACGGCTAAAATCATGGGAAAATACTCAGCGCCTTCAGTTGTTGGGGCATTGCGACTGAATCAAACAAGTTTGCGCATTCCATATTTGAACATAGATCTTCAAGTCCCTGATGCCACTGAATTAGAAATTCGCAACACAGGATTCGTTTTGCCTCCGACGATATTGACCGATACGAAGTACGATACAAAAGCAGAACTCTCAGGTCTTATTTCACATAATAGATTTGCCGATTGGGCATTGGATTTGAACATGACCACCGATAGGTTTCTTGCACTGGACACCCCTGAAGAAGAAACGGTGTTGTATTANGGGACAACATTCATTGACGGAGAGGCCTCGATAAAGGGGCCTGTAGACGAGCTGGTTATTGATGTTGCTGCACGCACTCAAAAGGGCACCACTTTTAAAATTCCAATTAGTGATGTGGCCACCGTTGGAGACGATTCATTTATTCGCTTTATTTCGCCAGAAGAACAACTGGCAAGGATCAAGGGCGAAACCTATGTCGCNGATGAGATAAAGGGCCTCACGGTTAATTTCGACTTAGACATTAATGACCAGGCTGAAGTAGAAATACTTGTTGATCCAGTGAATAATTCAAAATTTAAAGGACGGGGATCTGGGCTTTTGTTTATTGAAATCAACACTTTAGGCAAATTCAAAATGTGGGGTGAGTTTGTAGTGATNGAGGGCAATTATGATTTTAAATACGGTGGTATTGTCAATAAATCAATTGATGTGGTCCCCGGAGGACGGATCTCTTGGAATGGTGACCCCGATAAAGCACAGCTGGATCTGACTGCCAAATATACGGTTGATGATGTCAATCCTTCGGCATTGCTGGACAATCCTTCACTCAACAGTACTGTCGATGTTGAAGTGCTTTTGAACCTCACCGGACAAATTCTGCAACCAGAATTGGATTTTCAGCTTGAATTTCCGAATGTCTCGACTTCNGTCAAAGAGGAACTAAATGTGAAGTTAAGAGACAAAGAACAACGCCAGCTTCAAGCCATTTATTTGGCAGCAACAGGTTCATTCCAAGGAGAGGGAGGACAAAATATTGTGGGGACGCTTACCGAAAGGGTCAATACTCTGGTGGCCGATCTTTTGTCAGATAGTGATGCCAAATTCAAGATATTGCCGACAATTGGCACAAGACAAGTGGACCTCAATGATCAATTAGAATACAACGTCGGGGTACAGATCAGCACACAGATTACTGAGCGCATCTTGATCAACGGAAAGGTAGCAGTGCCAGTAGGTGGCGCCAACGAATCAGCCGTCGCCGGGGATATTCAGGTGCAATGGTTGGTCAATGATGATGGATCTTTGCGCATGAACTTCTTCAACCGACANGCTGATCTTCAATTCATCGGTGAAAACCAAATTTTTGAGCAAGGAGCAGGAGCCTCATATTCTGTAGATTTTGCGACGTTCAAAGAACTCGTGGCCCAACTCTTTGGTCAATCCATAGAAAAAGAGCGCTAAGCTGTTTTGCGGTTTATTGCCCAGCAATCATCGATATTTCTACACGAACATCTTTGGGCAGTCGCACAACTTGCACAGTTTCTCTGGCGGGTGCGCTCGCCTCATTAAAGTATGCGCCATAAATNGAATTGACCAAACCAAAATCATCCATATTGGTGAGGAAAATAGTGGTTTTGATCACCTGTTCAAAGGTCAGTCCTGCCGCTGCCAAGACCGCTTTGAGATTTTCCATAATCTGTTTTGTTTCTTGGGCTACAGAGCCATTATTAAGAGCTCCTGTTTGGGGGTCAATAGCAATTTGGCCAGAGGTATAGACCATGCCATGATATTGGATCGCTTGGCTATAGGGGCCAATTGGCGCTGGCGCGTTGGTTGTTTCTATGATTTTTTTCATTGGAGAAAGTTTAATTAGAGACGCCTATCGGCTTCTCGTCTCTTATCGTATTTGATGTCTCTTAGGATGCTGCCTCGAATCCCTATAAAAAAGTTCCAAGACGTATTTCTTGCGCCAATTGGGGTCCAGCTAAAGCGCATTACCCACGATTCTAAGTCGCGCTCAAAGCGCATTTGGGTCAGTGTGACCCCTTTATTTTTGAAATCATAACCCGAGCTGAGGCCTATTTTCCAGCGGGGCGATAGGCTGATATTAGAACTCATCATGATCGAGCTAGAGGTGATTTCATTTTGTCTTAATTGGTTGCCATAAGTCATGGTGTAGGCCATGCGCAGATCCCACGGGATTTTATTTTGGTACCAATCTTGGCGGCGACGCTCATTAGTTTTTGGCCCATCATCGCCGCGAAGATCCGCAATATCCTGACCGTCTCCAAAAAGGTCATCAGGGCGGCCACCATTGCGAAAAGTATCATTGCTGTAATTGTCTTCCTCAGAATCGTTGCCTTCAAAATCTTTTGAAGAAAAAGAGTAATTAAANCTCATATTGGCGTTGACCAATCTGAACAAACTCCCGCCGTTGTCGATGTTATANGTANTGATCCGTTGGTTGTTGGTATTGAGTGCGTAGGGATCTAGTGACCCGGTNATATTGATGTCGAGCTTTTTTACAATCGGAATACTTCCATTGAATTGAACATTACTCCAATTGAGCGAATCTAGCGTAAAGTTATAGCCGCTCGACAGGTTAAAGTTATTGAGCAAGGCGATTTTTTTGGCTTCGGTCGCGGTAGTGTCGGGGTTGCGGACTTTGGCTTCGATGGTATTGCTCAAAGAAAAATTCATGCTGCTCGAAAAGGCCTTGCCGGGCGCGCCGTATATGGTGTTTTCAAATCGAGAATANTGTCTGACCTCTGCATTGACCTCTGGATCTGCCGAGGGGATGTCGTAGGTTTCGTAATATTGTTCGAAACCGGGTGTGATGTTGTAGCTGATGGACGGACGGACAACATGCCGTATGGCCTGTATTTTTTTGTCTTTACCAAAATTGAATGTCCCATAAACAGTAGTCCCCATTCCTGTTGAAAACCCGTAGGTCCGGTAGCTGTCAAACCCCGATATGGTGTCTTGAACGACACCACCAACACCTTCATTGATCCCTGGGTCGTAAGACCGCCGGATGGTTTTGCCTACCCATGTTTCTCTAAAGTTTGTAGACATGGAGACACTCAGGTAATTGAGTAATTTAAAGTTGGTGCTGAGCGGTATCGAGTGTCTTGCGCCCATTTGGGCCGCCTCGAACATCTCTGGCTTGAAGAATAAGGAATCTGTGGTCTGAATTCGGTTTTCGGCGGTGACATCATACTGCAGATTGATGTTCTGTAGGACACCTTTCTTGGCGCCATCTTTGGGCGCAAAAGGAAACATTCTAGAGACACTGGCGTTAAAATTGGGCAACGACATATTGATCTGCTGGGTCTGCGTGTTCTGGGTATGGGTGGCAGCGGCCGAAAATTGGATGGCGGGCTCGATATCAAAACTTTTGGCGTAGGACACCGAAGAACTCAAAGTATTGACCAGTTGACTGGCATTGTTGGTCTGATTGATGGACTGCTGCAGGTAACGGCTACTGCCTAGGTTGACTGAGGCACTAAATCGCGAACTAGGATTGACTTTAGGGTCTTGTGTATGACGCCAACGGATGTTGTACAGACTGCTCTGAGTGAAGTCTGGAAACCCCCGTTCGCTATTGATCAGATTTTCATATCTNACACTCAAATTGCCCCGATACTTATAGCGCTTGGCATAATCGCTATCAGTTCTTAATCCATAACTACCATTAGAATAATAATCGCCCAAAACTGTCAGGTCGATATAATCGTTTACAGCAAAGTAATACCCTCCATTTTGNAGAAAAAAACCTCGATTATTGTTTTCGCCAATATTCGGGATGACAAACCCGGAAGCACGGGTGTCGGCTAAAGGAAAGAAGGCAAAAGGGAGGCCGATAGGAGTGGGCACGTCAGCGATATACATATTGGTCAGCCCTGTGACGACTTTTTTCTGAGGCACAAATTTGGCTTTTCTTGTATAGAAATAGTATTCTGGATCATCAACATTTTCTGAGGTTGTGAAGGTCACATTGCGCATGAAATAAACAGAGTCGTTTTCTTTTTTGGTCACCTGCGACTTCATGTTGATGTCGTTCTGCGCTGTGCGTGAGTTGTAGACTAGGGCTTTTTTGGAGTCAAAATTAAATCTTATCGAATCTGGTTGCACTTTATTAATGCCCTGAACAAATACGGGTAGCTGACTGTAGACACCGGCGCTGTCGATGCCACGGGCATAAACTTCGTTTTTATTTTGATCCAAAATGATCAGACCAGCATCAATGCGATAGTCTTGGTAGGTCATAAAGGCCTTGTTGTACATATAGACCTTGCCTGCAGATTGGTCCATATAGACATAATCTTCGCCATAAAACTCGACAATATCTTCAAGTACTTCTGGCGCCACTTGAGCACTGTCAATCGCTGTAGAATCCAAAATAAGTGCCCTTGGGGGGCTCAGGGTAGTGTCCTGTTGTGTTATAGCGATGATTGTATCTTGCGGCGTTTGGGCAAAAAAATCCTTTCCGCTAATGATCAACAGAAAAAAACAAATCCAAATGTGTCGAGATTGGTGCAATACGCAAGTACAAATATTGTAAACAACTTTTTTAATAAGTTACCGAATAACAAAGGGTCAAAAGCCGTTGTTTTTATAATTTGGCTTAGAATTTGATTGTCAAAATTACATATAATTTTTGGCTTCAATTTAAATAAACAAAATTTAAACGTTGTAAGGTATAACGATGAATAAAGGGCTTAAGTCTTTAAAAAAATATTGGAGGCTCTTCTGTGGAGTTTTTGTGCTCCTGTTGCTTTCTACAACACTCTTGTGGCCACAGCAAAAGGAGTCGGTCAAGCCATTTGTAGTGGTTCTTGATGCGGGCCACGGTGGCAAGGATCCTGGAAACCTCGGCAATGGTTTTCGGGAAAAAGATATTGTGTTGGATGTGACCTTACAGGTTGGCGCTTTATTGCAATCTGAAGGCATTGAGGTGATATATACCAGAAAAAAAGATGTATTTGTCGAGCTATATGACCGTGCACCAATTGCCAACAAAGCTGATGCAGATTTATTCATTTCCATTCATTGTGATGCACACCATTCGCAAGCTTATGGCGTGGGTACATTTGTCATGGGGCTCAGCAAAAGTGAAAAAAACCTCAGCACAGCAAAAAAAGAAAACGAGGTGATTTTTTTAGAGGACAATTATCAAGAGCGATATGAAGGTTTTGATCCCTCATCACCAGAACTGTTGATCGGTTTGACCTTATTGCAAGAGGAGTACTTAGACCAGAGTATTAGGTTGGCGGGGCTTGTGCAGGAGAAGTTGGTCAAGACCTATAACCGCAAGGATCGTAGTGTCAAACAAGATGTTTTCTGGGTGCTGCATCATTCTTATATGCCAAGCGTATTGATAGAACTTGGGTTTTTGACCAATAACAATGAAGGCCCGTATTTGAATTCAAAAAAGGGGCGAAAGGAAATGGCTCAGGGTATTGCACAGGGTGTTTTGAGTTACAAGCAAGAGTTGGATTACACGCGTTCGTCTCCACCCATGGAACAGCAGATCACGCAAGAGGGTCAAGAGCCGTTGTCCAATAGTTTTAATGCAGTAGCGTTCAAAGTACAGATCGCAGCCAGTGGCAAGAAGCTGGCGCTTAAATCGTATAATTTTAACGGTTTAGAACCGATCAGCCGCGAGAAAGAAAATGAATTGTATCGTTATTTTTATGGGGAGACCACACAATACTCGGTGGCGGAGTCCCTGCAGAAGGAAGCGGTCAAAAAAGGCTTTAAAGGTGCTTATGTAGTGGCTTTTAAAGATGGTGAGCGCATTGCTTTAGAGGAAGTTTTAAACAATTAGTAGTGGAAAAGGTTCACTGCAGAAATTCCAATAAACACCAAGGCATGAAGGAAATATTTTTAACTTTGTTATTCACCAAAATCAATCTGATTTGACCTTTTCAAGAGAACTCAAGACGGGCGTTTTCGCTGTGGTTTCCATTTTACTTTTCATTTTGGGCTATCAATTCATGATGGATTCAAAGTTGTTTCAAGTCTCCAAAGAATTTCATGTGGTTTATGATAATGTGGTGGGTCTTGAGCGTTCGGCACCAGTCACCATTAATGGCATGCAGGTGGGAAAAGTTTCCGATATCAAATTAATCAATGCACAAGGAGATGGTGTTTTGGTCTCTTTCTCGATCGAGAATGACTTTGAATTTTCTAAGTCTAGTGTCATCAAAATTTACAGCAGTGGGTTTATCGGTGGCAACAACCTTGCGGTATTGCCAAATCCGAATGACCCCATTTTAGCACAGTCGGGTGACACACTTGTGGGTGAATTGGAGTCTGGCATGATCGATGGGTTGATCGAAAAGTTCACGCCGATAGAAAAGAGTCTTCTGGTCACACTGACCAAGGTGGATTCGGTCTTGTCCGACCTGGATCAGGTACTGGACCAAGCGACTAAGCGTCACTTGAGAAAGAGCATGGCTGACCTTAGCAGTACCATGGAGCAATTGAACCAAACCTCAACCTCATTAAATACATTGGTGGAACATAATGAATCTCATCTCAATGGCACTTTTGAAAATTTGGGACGTACCGCGTCAAATATGGCACAGATCACCGATTCTATTGCCGCGATAAATTCTGCAACCATGCTCAATGACTTGTCAGAAACAATGAATGCACTCAAGCAGATTACGGCCACAATGGCTGCAGGAGAGGGCACATTAGGCGCCTTAATTTATGACCGTGAATTGTATCAGAATTTAGAAAATGTGACCAGTGATGCCCAGAAATTATTGGAGGACATTAAGGCGCAACCAAAGCGCTATGTTCATTTTTCGTTATTTGGGGCTAAGGATAAGTCATCGCAACAAAATGATCGATAATGAATAGTGGGCTAATATTTTCTCAGCTGATGTTTTTTCTGCTTTTGACCGCAGGAATCGGCTTGTTTGCTTACCGCATTCGTCAGCTCATCGCCATGATCAAATTAGGACGTCCAATAGGGCATGTGTCAGACAAGAAGCAACGTTGGGCTAATGTTTTTAGGATCGCCTTGGGCCAATCCAAAATGGTCAAAAGGCCAGTGTCTGGTTTGTTGCACGTCGTNGTCTATTTGGGGTTTGTCATCATTAATATTGAAGTGATCGAAATCATCATTGATGGTTTATTTGGCACCCANAGGGTGTTTTCCTCTATTGGTCCGGTTTACGGAGTACTGATCGGGATTTTCGAGGTATTCGCTTTATTGGTTTTAGTCGCGGTCATTGTCTTTTGGTTGCGCCGTAATGTCGTCAAAATAAAGCGCTTTTGGCATCCAGAAATGCAGGGTTGGCCAAAACAGGATGCTGATCTGATTCTTTATTTTGAGATGGTCTTGATGAGTCTATTCTTGGTCATGAATGCAACAGATGTGGTTTTTCAGCAAGCCGCCAACGGCAATTGGGTTTCAGCACATCTTTATCCATTTTTTGCCAGCCAGAGCCCTGGCGTCTTGCACGGGATAGAACGTACGGCCTGGTGGCTGCATATTGGTGGTATTTTGGTTTTTTTAAATTACCTATATTTTTCTAAACACCTCCACATTTTGTTGGCTTTTCCCAATGTTTACTTCGGAAGTGTTCGGCCAAAAGGCCAGTTGCCTAACTTAGCATCAGTGACCAAAGAAGTGCGTCTGATGATGGATCCAAGTGCCGATCCTTATGCGGCCCCTGCTGAGGGTGCCGAGCCCGAAAAGTTTGGTGCGAGCGATGTAACCGATCTGACACAAGTCCAATTGCTCAATGCCTTCACCTGTACCGAATGTGGACGTTGCACCAGCGAATGCCCTGCTCACCAGACAGGCAAACTGCTTTCTCCGCGCAAGATCATGATGGATACTCGAGATCGATTGGTGGCATTAGGGGCCCAGAAGCAAAGTAAGGGGCCTTCAATTCCAGATCAGAAACAGCTCTTGGACGGTTATATATCCAGAGAAGAACTTTGGGCATGTACCACCTGTAATGCATGTGTAGAGGCTTGCCCTGTCAGTATTGATCCTATGTCTATCATCCTTTCGATGCGGCAGTATTTGGTCATGGAGCAGTCTGCAGCGCCTAATGAACTCAACAACACCATGTCCAATATAGAAAACAATGGGGCCCCTTGGCCATTTAACCAACAAGATCGAGGCAACTGGATCAACGAATCATAATATAATTAAAAGTGCACATGAAGGAGCAAAACTTAGACAATTTATTAGAGCAGAAAGAAGATCAGGGCCAATGGGTAAGTCCTGTTTTGCCGGGAGGCATGAAGAATTATCTCATCGATATCGACGGAACAATATGCGATGATATTCCTAACGAGGAGCCTGAGCGTATGGCTACTGCAAATGTTTATCCAGATGCCCTCCTGACGTTAAACAGTTGGTTTGACCAAGGGCACGTCATTTGTTTTTTCACCTCTAGAACTGAGGACCATCGCGAAGTCACCCAAGAATGGCTCAAAAAGCATGGTTTCCGTTACCACAGTTTACTGATGGGTAAGCCACGCGGTGGCAACTACCATTGGATTGACAATCACCTGGTGAAAGCCACTCGATACAATGGAAAATTTACGGACTTGGTCGATAAGGAAGTCACGATTCAGGTTTTTAATGATTGATCATGGCTGAGCTAACACACATCCCGACGTGGGCTGAATGCCAGGCCCAAGGGCGATTGCCCGAAGTGCTTTTTTGGGTCGGTTGCGCCGGAAGTTTTGATGACCGTGCCAAGAAAATCACTAAGGCTTTTGCCAAACTGCTGCAATCTTCTCAAGTCTCTTTTGCCGTTTTGGGCGCAGAAGAGAGCTGCACAGGTGATCCAGCAAAGCGCGCTGGAAATGAGTTTCTTTTTCAAATGCAAGCCCTAATGAACATCGAGGTGCTCAATGGATACGGCGTGGGAAAGATTGTCACGACTTGTCCACATTGTTTCAATACGCTCAAAAACGAATACCCAGATTTGGGGGGGCGTTATGAGGTGATGCACCATACCCAGTTTTTGAAAGATTTAATGACCTCCGGCAGACTTAAAGTCGAGGGCGGTCACTTTAGAGGAAAGAAAATTACTTATCATGACCCCTGTTACTTAGGTCGTGCCAATGGCGAATACGAAGCGCCAAGGGTACTTTTGTCAGCTTTAGAAATGGAGCTTACCGAAATGAAACGTTGCAAATCGAAGGGTCTTTGCTGCGGAGCAGGAGGTGCCCAGATGTTTAAGGAGCCAGAAAAAGGTCATAAAGACATTAATATTGAACGGACAGAGGAGGCGTTGAGCACCGGCAGTGCAATGATTGCAACAGGTTGTCCGTTTTGCAATACCATGATGACCGACGGAGTCAAAAATGATCCGCAAGAACGCAGCACACCTGTGATGGATATCGCCGAACTTATTGCTCAAGCAGCAGATCTTTAGTAAATTATGTTAAGACCATTTAGTGAATTACCGGACCATTCTCGCGTTTGGATTTACCAATCTAATCGCAAATTCAGCGACCAAGAAGTTATTTTGATCAAAAACCAGGTTGATTTATTTTTATCAAATTGGACTGCTCATGGTGCAGATTTAGAAGCTGGAGCAGAGGTGCGCTACAACCGATTTATTGTCCTGGGACTCAATCAAGAGAATGCCTCGGCCTCGGGTTGCAGTATTGATGCATCAGTGCGTTTTGTCCAAGAATTACAAGAACAGCTTGGTGTTGATTTACTGGACAAAATGAATGTCACGTTCTATTCAGGGGCCTATATCGCCCACAAAACTTTGCTAGAATTCAGAAAAATGGCGAAAAATAAATCTGTATCTAAAGACACCATTGTGTTCAATAATTTGGTAAACACCAAAAAGGATTATGCTGAGCACTGGGAAGTTCCAGCATTTGAAAGCTGGCATAATCGATTCTTGTCATGACATGAGAAGCGCTGTAAACTTTAACTCACTTTTTTTTCTTTTGTGGCTTCTTGTTGTTGAAGCGGCGTGGGGCCAATTACAAGATCCCTTGAGCGACAACAATCAGGTGATCAGACAGCAGCAATGGGTAGACAGTATTTATCAAAGCTTCTCAATAGAACAAAAAATAGGGCAGCTATTCATGGTCGATGTGTTCTCTCGGGACGATCTGGCGCGCAGAGATCAGGTTGATCAATTGATCAAACAATACCATCTTGGAGGAATTATTTTTTCTAAAGGGACACCATCTCGACAAGCGGAATGGACCAACCACTTCCAAGCCGTTTCTGCAGTGCCTTTGATGATCGCAATGGATGCCGAATGGGGCCTGGCCATGCGTCTTGACAGTACGTTCGCGTATCCATGGAATATGACTTTAGGTGCGATTCAGGACTTGGAGACCATTCAAGCTGTTGGGGAAAGAATTGGGATGCATTGTAAGCGCTTAGGGGTGCACATCAATTTTGCACCAGTGGTAGATCTCAACACCAACCCAAAAAATCCAATCATTGGCAATCGTTCTTTTGGTTCCGAACAGCAGAGGGTCACTGATCAATCTATTGCCTTCATGACGGGCATGCAGCGTCAAGGGGTTTTGGCCAATGCCAAGCATTTTCCGGGTCATGGAGACACCGATAAGGATTCGCACAAAACCTTGCCTACAGTTAATTTTGATCGAACACGTCTGAATGCTGTTGAGCTTTTTCCTTATCCCCAACTGTTCTCGGCTGGCTTGGCCAGTGTGATGGTGGCTCATCTCAATGTGCCAGAACTCACCAAAAAGCGTGGCCGACCAACATCCGTCTCGAGAGAGGTGGTGCAAGAGCTGTTGCAGAACGAAATGGGATTTCAAGGACTTATTTTTACTGACGCCTTAAATATGAAGGGGGCCTCAGAATATAAAAACCCTGGAGATATTGAGTGGGCAGCATTAAGCGCGGGAAACGATGTTCTATTGATTCCTGAAGATGTGCCACAGGCAGTGGCGCGACTCTTAAAGGCTTATCAAAAGGGCCATCTCACAGAAGCACGATTGAGTCATTCGGTCAAAAAAATACTCAAAGCCAAATTTTTGGTCGGGCTGCATCGTTATCAGCCTATCAGTTTAAAGGGACTCACTGAGGATCTCAATGCACCACAGGATCAGGTGCTTTATGACCAATGCATGGCTCAAGCCATTACTGTACTCAAAAATAAAGAGGCATTCTTGCCCATACGAGAATTGGGGCAGAAAAGGGTGGCCTATGTTTCTTTTGGAGACTCATCAGGAACACCTTTTTTGACGGCTCTAAATGGTTTTGCTGAAGTGGACCAAATCAGCGCACCAACATTAGATGCCTTATTGATGATGTTGGAAGATTATGACCTGGTGATTGCTGGAGTGCATAAGTCCAATGAAACACCATGGAAAAACCACAAAATTAATGACAAAACTTTAGTGTGGCTCTATGAAATTTCTCGCAAGCATCAAATGATACTCTCGCTTTTTGCCAAACCCTATGCACTTAATGATTTTGCTACATTGAGCAATATTGAAGGCATTGTCGTGGCTTACCAAAATAGTGTGCCCGCCCAAAATATGGCCGCTGAGATACTTTTTGGGGCCCGAGGGGCCCTTGGGCGTTTGCCTGTTGCGCTCAAAGAATTTCCGGTCCTTAGTGGAGAGCAGACAACAGCATTAAAACGCTTGCAACGTGGTGTTCCTGAATCGGTTGGCTTGTCTTCCCAGGGACTCAAACGCATCGACAGTCTTTTGGCCGTTGGGCTCAATAAAGGCATGTTTCCAGGGGCGCAAGTTATCGTGGCCAGGAATGGGCGCGTGGTCTATGATCGATCGGTGGGCTTTCATACTTATGATTCATTACTGCCGGTAAAACCTTCAGATGTATATGATGTGGCTTCTCTGACTAAAATTCTGGCAACTTTGCCTTTGGTCATGCAAGAGGTAGACCAAGGTCACCTGAGTCTGAAAGCACAACTGGGAGATATGTTGCCGGAATTGGCAACAACCAACAAGGACACCCTGAGTCTTATGAAAGTGTTGTCTCATTATGCAGGACTTCAGTCGTGGATACCATTTTATAAAAGCACGCTGGATTCTGTAACGCAACTGCGCAAACCTGAGCTTTTCCAAACACAAAAGAGTGATTCTTTTGGTCTTAAAGTGGCGCATGATCTTTACCTCAGATCGACTTACACTGATTCTATTTTTGAGGCCATTGCACAGAGTGAATTGTTGCCAACCCCCATGTATAAGTATAGTGATCTGCCCTACTATTTGCTCAAACTCTATTTGGAGCGAAGACAGCAGAAGTCTTTGGCAGAATTGTGTCAGACTACTCTTTACAGATCTTTAGGAGCCTGGACCATGGGTTATTTGCCTCAAGAACGATTTGATTTGAATCAGATCATTCCGAGCGAAATAGATGATTATTTTCGCGATCAGCGCATCCATGGCGATGTACACGACCCCGGTGCTGCAATGCTAGGGGGCGTAGGAGGGCACGCAGGCTTGTTCAGTAATGCCTTAGATGTGGCCAAACTCATGCAAATGTATTTGTGGGAAGGGACTTATGGAGGCACGCAATATGTGCGACCTGAAACAATAAATGCCTTTAATACATGCTATTTCTGTGACGATGATGTCAGACGCGGTGTGGGTTTTGACAAACCTCAATTGGAAGACGAAGGGCCGACTTGTGGNTGTGTCTCTATGACAAGTTTTGGTCATAGCGGTTTTACAGGGACTTTCGCTTGGGCGGATCCAGAAGAAGAAATTGTATATGTTTTCTTATCCAACAGAACCTATCCAACGGCCGAAAACAGGTCACTGATCAGCAGTAACCTCAGAACTGAAATTCAGGCCGCAATTTATGCGTCGATCATCAAAATACAGCCCTTATGAAAATAGCTATTGTTTGTTATCCAACCTTTGGTGGTAGTGGGGTCATCGCTACAGAATTGGGCATCGCGCTATCCAATCTTGGACACGAGATCCACTTTATAACCTATAAACAGCCCGTAAAGCTCGAGTTGCTGTCGCATCATGTTCATTTTCACGAAGTTTCTGTGCCACAATATCCACTTTTTCATTACCAGCCTTATGAATTGGCCCTTTCGAGTAAATTGGTGAATGTGGTCAAAGCCCACGGGATTGAGCTGCTGCATGTGCATTATGCAATTCCACATGCTTATGCGGGTTATATGGCCAAGCAAATGTTGGCGGAGTCAGGCATTCAGATCCCAATGGTTACGACCTTACACGGCACAGACATCACCCTTGTGGGGAATCATCCTTTTTACAAACCTGCGGTCACCTTTAGCATCAACAATAGTGATGCGGTGACGTCAGTTTCTCACAGCCTGAAGGACGATACCCTAAAGTTATTTTCCATTGTTAAGGACATTCATGTCATTCCTAATTTCATTGACTTGGACAAATACAATAAGCCATCAGACCAATGCGATCGCTCGTCGATGGCTCTTGATCATGAGCGTATTGTGACCCATGTGAGTAATTTGCGGCCGGTTAAGCGTCCTGGAGACGTGATTGAGGTATTTGACCGCATTCAGCAGGAACTGCCGGCAAAACTCATTATCGTCGGCGATGGTCCTGAAAAGGAGGTCATGAAGCAGCGGGCCTTTAATTTGGGCATACGCGATCGCGTTTTCTTTTTGGGCAACAGCGATGAAGTGCATAAAATTCTGTGCCTGTCTGATTTGTTTTTATTGCCGTCAGAAAAGGAGAGTTTTGGTTTGTCGGCCTTAGAAGCTATGGCCAGCAGTGTGCCAGTAGTCTCATCAGATGCAGGGGGGTTGTCAGAGGTCAATAAACAAGGCGTTAGTGGTTACCTAGATGCTGTGGGGGATGTTGCCGGTATGGCCCATCATGCCATTGACATCTTGCGTGATCAACATCGGTTAGATCAGTTTAAAAAGCAAGCCCGAAATCTGGCACAAGANTACGACATCCAGTCTGTCGTGCCAAAATATTTGGCATTGTATCAAGATACTTTGCGCGACTTTAAATCCAGATGATTCAGAATAAATAACGAATACTCAGCGCAAGATCCAGGTTGAGCGCGTCATTATTCTTGCTAAAATTAAGCTCTGGCCGTAAGTCTAAGGCCAATTGAATAGGCAAGGCAAATAGGTATTCTAGTCCAAGAATCCCGGCCGCAAAGGCGTTAGTTCCGTTGATGTCTTCATTATCATTATTGGCCTGCACTAATCCGGCACCTGCACCGTAATAATAGTTCAAGTGGCCCTCAAAGGGACGCACCCATTGATAGAGACCAGTTAATTTCATGATCGCTCCGTCTCGTCTCGAGGCCCAACCTAAGTCACCCTCTAGTCGGTTGCCGTCCGATAATTTCATTTGATAGCTAATTTCAGTACCTACACCACCATTGTCTCCCAGTCTGAGCCCTAGGGCATGGTTGGCGATAGTTTGGGCCTGCAATGAGCTAAAGAGCATAATGAGGCCAATGAGTAGCAGATTTTTGTGCTTCATGAGGTGGTTTTATTATAAAACAAATAACGTAATTTTTGGACTAAGTGGCGACAAAAGTATTGAGATATCTCATGACCGGTTGGTGTAAATTTTGTAATTTTCAATAATGGAGTCTTCAGCAATATTAGCGCAATTAAGACCTTCTTTTGAGGGTGAGGTCCAAGGAGATGAGCTCCATCAAATGTTGTATGCGACAGATGCTTCTGTTTACAAAAAAAGGCCGCTTGGAGTGGTTTTCCCCAAGAATGAGCAGGATATTGTTTCGGTAATACATTGGGCCAACCAGCACGATATTTCTTTGACTGCACGAGCAGCGGGAACATCTTTGGCGGGTCAATGTGTGACTAATGGCGTTGTGGTGGATGTATCTCGCCACATGACGAAAATCATCAAATTGGATTTAGAAAAGGCTCAAGTCATAGTTGAGCCTGGCGTGATCAGAGATGAGCTCAATCAATTCTTGGCGCCATATGGCTTGTTTTTTGGGCCAAATACATCAACCAGCAATCGTTGTATGATCGGAGGAATGGTAGGCAATAATAGCAGCGGCACAACGTCGATCAAGTATGGCGCAACCAGAGACAAGGTGCATCGGATTGATGGTTTTTTGGCTGATGGCACAAAATTGACCTTTTCGGATTGTACCCCCGAAGAATTAGGCGCGAAACGGTCTTCATCATCGCGTGAGGGCGATATTTATCGGCGCATCATGGACTTGGTTGCCGCCCCTGCGGTCCAGGAAGACATTCGCAATGGTTATCCGCTTCCAGAGATCCACCGAAGAAATACGGGTTATGCATTGGATCTTTTGATAGACACCAAGGCTTTCGATCCCAGTTCTAACAGTAATTTGAACCTGTCCAAATTGATGTGCGGGAGTGAAGGAACCTTATTCTTTTCAACAGCGATTACCCTGGATTTGGATCCTTTACCCCCCAAGCTGAGTCGAATGGTGGTGGCACAATATCACCAGCTTTCGGATTGCATGAAGGATGTTGTTGTGGCCATGGAACATGATCTGTTTACCTGTGAGCTTATAGATGATGTGATTTTAGATTGTACCAAGAACAATAGGCTTTATGATTCCTATCGCTTCTTTGTACGTGGGGCGCCAAAGGCTGTATTATTTATGGAGTTGCGTGGTGATGATATGGTTTCATTGGACCGACAGGAAGATCTGCTCTTAGAAGCGTTAACCAATGAGTCAAGAGCTTATGACATGCGCACGCTAAGAGATGACGATATCGATAAAGCCATGAATTTGCGCAAAGCGGGATTAGGACTTTTGGGCTCAATGGTTGGGGACAGAAAGGCTGTGGCTTGTATTGAAGATACGGCAGTTGCCCTGAGTGATTTGCCGGAATTTATCGATGCATTCACACAAATCATGGAACGATTTGACCAAAAGGCGGTGTATTATGCCCATGCTGGAGCAGGGGAACTGCACCTTAGGCCTATTTTGAATTTAAAAAAGGGCCAAGACGTCAGTGACTTTAGAGCCATAACCCGACAGGTGAGCACCTTGGTTAAGCAATTTCGGGGTTCGCTCTCGGGAGAACACGGTGACGGTATTGTCCGCTCGGAATTTATAGAGCAACAAATTGGTCAAGCCAATTACAATTTACTGCGTGAGGTGAAGTCCATTTTCGATCCAAAAGGCTTATTCAATCCCGGAAAAATTATAGATCCTTGGCCGATGGACGAGTCATTACGCTACGTTGCAGAGGTTGCTACTAAAGAGGTCGATACGGTATATGATTTCTCGGGTCATCAAGGCATTGTGAGATTAAGTGAGCAATGCAATGGCAGTGGGGATTGCCGCAAGACCGAGCAGAGTGGTGGCATGCTCTGTCCTAGTTATCACGCGACAAGAGAAGAAAAGGACTCCACACGTGGTCGTGCTAACGTTCTTCGGGAAGTATTGACTCAGTCTAGCGATCCGAAATTAGCTTGGAACAGCCGAGCGCTCGAAGAAGCTTTTGACTTATGTGTGGGCTGTAAAGCCTGCCACCAAGAATGCCCGAGTAATGTTGATATGGCGACTGTCAAATCAGAATTATCATATCAACGCATTAAAATTAATGGATCTTCCTTGTCCGACCGGTTCTTTGGCTTGTCGACACTCAGCTACCCATTGTTGGAAAAAATACCAGGCTTTGTCTTGTCATTGGCCAATAGTCCTGCCGTGCATTGGATGATCAAGCGTGTTGTGGGCATTCACCCTTCACGAAGTTTGCCAAAATTTGCACAAAAAAGATTCACTGTAAACCAGGCTTCAAAATCAAAAGAAGGCACCAATAAAGCGGGCCAAAAAGTATATTTGTGGATTGACGAGTTCACAAAATTTCATGAACCAGATTTGGCCCGTGATGCTTATGAATTACTTGAAGCATTAGGTTATGCCCCTGAGTGCATTACCCACCTCAATAGCGCGCGTGCATTACTCAGTAAAGGTTTTTTAGATCAAGCAAAGACACAGATCAATAATAACCTAGCTTATTTTTCGGCACATTGTGGCGATGGTATTGTATTAGGTATTGAACCTTCTGCTGTTTTGGGCATGCGTGATGAGTACATTAAACTGGCATCTTCTTCGGATCAGGCCAAAGATTGGGCAAAAAAATCCTATCTCATCGAAGAATTTCTTGCCCAAGAATTGGCACTGGGTCGCATCACCGCAGACCAGTTTACATCTGAAAAAAGACGCCTCAAAATTCATGTGCACTGCCATCAAAAATCTTTGAGCCAACAGAAACACACTTTTGATTTAATGAATTTACCCTCGGGCTACAGGCCGACCTTAATTGCTTCTGGATGTTGTGGCATGGCAGGCAGTTTTGGTTTTGAAAAGAATCATTATTCGGTAAGTATGGCTATGGCTGAACTCAGACTACTTCCTTCGGTCAACAAGGCAAAGAAAGACACCATTATCGTGGCCAACGGGACTTCTTGCAGGCATCAGATAAAAGATGGAACTGCGCGAGAGGCCTTGCATCCAGTCACAGTCCTCAGAGGTGCTTTACTCAACTCAAGGCAATAATCTAGAGGGCTGCTGAATAACCAGGGTAATTTTTTTATTTTCTATGCCAATCTGTTACATTTGTTAAAAAGCGCTTTATGGCAGCAAATTCATTTGGTAATATTCTTAAGTTGACCACCTTTGGCGAGTCTCATGGCGCGGCTATGGGCGGCATTTTGGATGGTTGTCCGTCGGGCCTTGCTATAGATTTTGAGGCTATTGATCGTGATTTGGCCAGACGTAAGCCTGGCCAATCAGCAATTGTGACCCAGCGCAAAGAGGCCGATAAGGTTTCCTTCTTGTCGGGTATCTTCGAGGGGGTCACCACAGGAAGTTCTATTGGCTTTGTGATCGAAAACAGCAATCAAAAATCAAAGGATTATACTCACCTTAAAGACATTTACAGGCCATCACATGCCGATTATACCTACGACCAGAAATATGGTCATAGAGATCATAGAGGTGGAGGTCGATCCTCTGCGCGTGAAACAGTGAGCTGGGTCGTTGCGGGTGCGATTGCCAAGCAAATTCTTCCAGACACATCCATCAAAGCTTTTGTCAGCGCGGTAGGGCCTCATGAATTGGACCAGTCAGCACCAAGTTTTGATCTTTCAGTGATCGAACAAAATGATTTACGTGCCCCTGACCAATTGTGGGCAAAAGAAATGGAGTCCTACATAAAATCTATCCGTAAACAAGGAGATTCAGTAGGGGGTGTGATCACTTGCCGGGTCAATCAAGTACCTTTAGGACTTGGCGCACCTATATTTGAAAAGTTGCACGCCCAACTGGGTCACGCCATGCTCACCATCAATGCCGTAAAGGGTTTTGACTATGGAAGTGGGTTTGATGGGGCTAAGATGTGTGGCAGTGCCCACAATGATTTGTTTGAAAAGGACGGATCGACAAAAACAAATTTTAGTGGAGGCATTCAGGGTGGCATTTCTAATGGGGCCCCAATTTATTTCCGCGTGGCCTTCAAACCTGTAGCCACTTTAATGCAAGAACAAACCTCTCTTAATAAAGAGGGTGAATTGTCTATTTTGGAAGGCAAAGGCCGACATGATCCTTGTGTGGTGCCCCGAGCGGTGCCTATTGTTGAGGCAATGGCAGCTTTGGTATTGGCGGATGCCTACTTAATGAACAGAACAACAAAAATTTAGAAAATATGAAGAAATTGGGACTGCATTGGCGGATCATCATTGGAATGGTTCTGGGGGTATTAGTGGCGCTTCTGCTGTCACAATGGTCTTGGGGTCCCGGATTGGTGACGGATTATATCAAGCCATTTGGCACGATCTTCATTAATGGTTTGAAACTTATAGCCGTACCGCTCATATTGGCCTCATTGATCAAAGGTGTTTCGGATCTTAAAGACCTTTCTCGTTTATCGCAAATGGGTGCNCGTACTTTATTGACGTATATANTGACTACAGTTTTGGCAGTTTCAATTGGTTTGACAGTGGTTAATCTGGTCAAGCCAGGGGCTCAAATTACAGAGTCTACGCGTAGTGAACTTATTGAAGCTTATGGGGGAGAGGCACAGAAAAGGCAAGATCAGGCAGAATTGCAAAAGCAATCCGGACCATTACAGGCCTTGGTGGATCTGGTACCCAGCAACATTATTGGTGCCGCTTCAGACAATGGGAATATGTTACAAGTCATCTTTTTTGCTTTGTTTTTTGGTGTGAGTCTCATACTGATTCCAGAATCGGCAGGGCAACCAGTGAAGGCCTTTTTCGATGGCCTTAACGATGTAATTCTGAAGATGATTGATTTGATCATGGCCTTAGCGCCCTATGGTGTATTTGCACTTCTTGCTGCATTAGTGGTCGAAGCGCCGTCTGCCGATTTGTTTGCAGCCTTATTGTGGTATGCGCTCTGTGTGGTCCTTGGTCTAATTTTGTTGATCGGCGCCTATCTGGTCATGGTCAAACTATTGGGCAAACGGAGTCCTGGGTTTTTTCTCAAGGGCATCAGTCCAGCTCAATTATTGGCTTTTTCCACGAGCTCGAGTGCTGCTACCTTACCAGTAACCATGGAATGTGTCGAAGACAATTTAGAAGTCAGAAAGGAAGTGGCGAGTTTTGTCCTGCCTATTGGNGCCACTATTAATATGGANGGCACNAGTCTTTATCAGGCTGTCGCAGCAGTATTTATAGCTCAGGCCTTTGGAATGGACCTTTCATTTGCGACACAACTGGGGATTATTGCTACAGCCACTCTAGCCTCCATAGGATCAGCAGCAGTACCTGGAGCAGGCATGGTGATGCTTATTATTGTTTTGGCACAGGCGGGTATTCCTGAGGCGGGTCTTGCACTGATCTTTGCCGTAGACCGACCACTGGACATGTGCCGCACCGTTGTAAATGTAACTGGTGACGCCATGGTGTCGGTGTTGGTCAATAAATCACAGGACAAGTAAGTCTTAATGTCCATAGGGGCATAAATTCCAATTGTGTTTATAGAAACTTGTGTTTTATGTTGTTGTCAGGAATCATGCATTGGTCCTTTTTGCCAAACCAACGGTATCTATTTTTGGCGATAAAATCATAAACTAAATCGCGCAGGCCTTTAGGCATGACCATAAAAATAAATAAGATAGGGTATAACCCGCCAAGGTGAAGACAAATCCGCAACGCGGCGGAAGATTTGGTATACGTTTTGCCGGACGAGATGAGCACGATGGAATCTGTGGGTTCAAAAGGCATGTGTTTGGCCCATTGTGGATGCTGTTGCACCTGTTCCAAAGGCACAAAACGAAAATGGTCTTTATGATCTCTTTTCAAAACGAAATGGACTGACCAAAGGCATAGGAGACAAACACCATCGAAGGCAATCAGTGCTTTATGATCAGATTGTGTCATACTTTCTCTAAAGCCTTAAGTTGGACATTTGTTGTGAAACTACCATAATTCACAATGGCTTTTTGCTTTTCTATGTTGTCTATGGTGCCTATGGCAACCCCGTCAATCATTCTGACACGATCACCAATTTTTAGAATTTCTACAGGTTTTGGTTGGGCTTGGCTCTCTTTTTTCTGTGCCTTTTTCTTCTCTCGGATCAAATTAACTGCAGCCTCGAGTTCCTTGTCTTTAGCCGGTGCTATGGGTTGCGCCTTACCTGCTTTAGTTTTGGATTCTTTTTTTGGTTTTGTGGCAAGGGTTTGCACTTTCTTTTTTGGAAGTCGTTTGCTGTTTTCTTGCAAAACAATCTTGTACAGGCCCTCCATCAAATTCTTTTTAGTCCCTTTATTCATAAAGGAAACCGCCAGTTGATCAATCTTTTTTCCCAGGGTAATAAGACGTTGGTTAGCATCAAATATTTCTTGATAACGTTCTAACTTTTCTTGAATGCGCTTTTGGGTCCCCTCCAATTTTTTGGCCTCCGTCTGGGCTTTGGCCTCTTCTGTCTTTAACGACTGAGAAGTTGCTCTCAAGGCAGAACGTTCTTTCTGAAGATTCGCAATGGTCTTGTCGAAACGCACTTTGCCCCGTTCAATTTTTTTCTTAGCGCGATTGATCAAGCCATAGGGTATGCCATTCTTTTGTGCCACCTCGAAAGTGTAGGAGCTCCCTGCCTGCCCAAGGTGAAGTAGGTAAAGGGGCTCTAAGGTTTTTGGGTCAAATTGCATATTGGCATTTTGTGCAAAGGGTAATTCATCGGCCAACAATTTGAGATTGGTATAGTGGGTGGTAATGATGCCATAGGCGTCACGGGCGTAAAATTCTTCAAGAAAGGTTTCGGCCAAGGCGCCACCAAGTTCTGGATCACTACCGGTACCAAACTCATCAATGAGAAATAAGGTGTTCTTTTGACATTTTTTCAGAAAATAATTCATTTGTTTGAGCCTGTAGCTATAGGTGCTGAGGTGGTTCTCAATGGATTGGTGGTCACCTATGTCAGTCAGTATGCGGTCAAATAAGCAAAATTCTGATTGCGGATCGACAGGAATCAGTAAACCGCTTTGCATCATGAGTTGGAGCAGTCCGACAGTCTTGAGTGTGATGCTTTTTCCGCCTGCATTAGGACCTGAAATCACAATAATTCGTCTTTCTGGATCCAGAACAATATCTTGTGGGTGTGTCGGTTTTTTTTCGGCTTGGTGGGCCACAAGCAAAAGAGGGTGGTAGGCCTTCTTTAATGACAATACACGATGTTGTGTGATCATGGGCCGGATACCTTTTATGGCCTGGGCGTAACGTCCTTTAGCATGCCAGACATCCATCTGGGTCAAAAATGCTTCGTAAGCATGAAGGTCAGTAGTGTAGGGCCGCAAGTGATCCGTAAGTGCCTTGAGTAAGCGCTTTACTTCTTCTGCCTCCAGGTAAACCAATTGACTGAATTCTTGAGCAAATTCAAGTGTTTGCTGTGGCTCAATGTAAACAATACTGCCCGTTTTAGACTGACCCAAAACCATTCCCTTGACTTTTCTTCTGTGCATGGCTTTAACGGCCAGTACACGTTTGTTGTCCACGACAGTCTCTCTAATTTCATCGAGATAATCCAATTGGGCGTAATGCCGTAAAGCTTTGACAAACGATTGATTGATCATGCTCTTGACACGCAATAATGATTTCCGCAAGACCATGAGCTGTTCGGAGGCCTGGTCCCTGACTTGTCCATACTTGTCGATGACCTGATCAATAGATTGGACGATTTCAGAGCGGTAGGCGACACGGTCCGAAAATTCATGCAGTACAACATAAAATTCTTTATACTTTCTGAAAAATAAGATCAGTGCAAGGGTCGTGGTACACACATGACGAATTTTTTTAAACTCTGATAATTCCAAAAGACTATTTTCAATCTCAAGAAGGTTGTGGGCCCTCGAAAGATGCTCGTAGCCATGGGCGGGTATCCCCTGATCACTACCAAATGATGCTTTGTATTCTTCTACAGTCTTGAGCTCAGTAATGATCTGGCTCTGCCCTTGAATGGGTCGCAGTTCTGAAATTTTCAATTTCCCTGCTTCTGTATGGCTAAAAGCCGCTATTTGCGATAAGACACGATCAAATTCGAGATCACTCAGTGTGTTAGGGTGTAAACCTTTCATGTGGCTTTGTCGGTAGAGTTGAATTGATTAATTTCATGTAAAAATACAAAGAATGCAGTTAACCATAGAGGGGTCTTGGGCTACATTTCTCAAGGCGCAAAGTCAAAGGCCTTACTTTGATGACTTATGTCGTCACTTGACCAACGAATATCAATCGGGTCCTTGCTTTCCAGAATTTGATCTGTTGCTGCGGGGATTAATTTTAGTGCCAGTGGAAAAGGTGCGTGTGGTTGTTTTGGGTCAAGATCCCTATCATGGAGTAGGTCAGGCTAATGGATTGGCATTTTCTGTGTCTCAAGGCATTACTAAGCCCCCCTCTTTAAATAATATTCTCAAAGAATGTCTTGGTGATCAAAAAGCGAAACAACATTCGGGCGACCTCACTCCCTGGGCCCATCAAGGCGTCTTATTGCTCAATACGGTTTTAAGTGTACGGCAAGGTCAGGCAGGCAGCCACCAAAAATTAGGTTGGACGACATTTACGGATGCATTACTGGAATTTTTAAATGATCTTAAACAGCCAATTATTTTTTTGCTTTGGGGTAATATGGCACAAAAAAAAGCTCGGTTTATTGAGGCACCGCAGCATCGTGTTTTGACGTCAGGCCATCCCTCTCCTTTGAGTGCTAATAGGGGGTACTGGTTTGGTCATGACCATTTCAATCAGGTCAACCATTTTCTTGAGGGCCATGGTCAGAAACGAATCGATTGGTGATTCAGTTGTCTTTTGGAAAATCTGCCTCAGAGGAATCACTGCAACTGAAGTGCAGGAGTAAATAATTGGTCACTAATAAAGCGCCGAGTATTATAAGAAATGTAGTCATATCAGGCTGTTTACAACAATAAGATGTGTCGACTGGCCTGGGGTTGCGTAGGGTTAAATATTTTTTTCTAAAAAAAGAGTGTGCGGGAGTTTTTCTGAAATGAGTTCGAGATTGACCAGCTCTTCTTGCACGGCATTAAGGGCTTTCTCTGTGAGGCCGGAACAACTCCATTGTGTATCTTCTAGCCATCTGCGCAGGTCATCAGGGTCTTGTCCATAACGCAGAGAAAGTGCCTGGATCAGGCCAGGTCGTTCTTTGAAAATCTTTGTTTCAGTATTGATGGTGGTCAGTATTGACTCAAGATGCTCGGGGTGGTTGGCTAAAAAATCTTGGTGTACGGCTATGACAAAACAAGGCCATGGCGTAGGGCAGAGGTCAATACACCGGACAAGCCCTTGGTCAACGAAAGGCTTTGTGGTGAATCTTTCCCACAAAAAATAATCCGATGTACCCTGGGTCAGACTAGAAATACCCTTATTGAGGTCCCCGATTTCAAGAAATGACAAATCGCGATTGGTATTCCATTGGTTATTTTGTCCATAGACATAAGACATCAAGTGTGAGCCACTGCCATAGCGGCTAATGGCCGCAATTTTGCCTCGGAGATCATCTGCGGTGTGAAGATCTGATGGCGCAGCGACATGAACACCCCATACGAGTGGTGATGCTACATAGACTTGAATGATTTTCAGTGGAGCACCCTCAGCAATGGCTTTGACCACACCCTCTGTAAGCACTACCCCTAGATCAATTGTTTTGTTGGTCAAGGCCTCAATCATGGCCCCAGTGCCACCGTCAAAATCAATCCATCTGAGGTTGATGCCGGACTGTTGGTGTTTTTTTGCCTTGAGTGTGAGGTACCACGGATAGTTAAAATGTTCAGGAACACCACCAATTCTCAAATCAATCATAACATAGAAAATTTATGAGTACTGATCAGCCACCAACGCGCTTTGTTTTGAATCCAAGGCTTTGGAGCTGTTCCATAATTTGATCTCTATAATCACCTTGTATGATGATTGTGCCATTTTTGAAACTGCCTCCAACGCTCAATTGCTGCTTGAGTTGCTTGGCCAATAATTTGAAATCGTGGTCCGCTCCATTATATCCTTCGATGATTGTGATGGGCTTTCCTTTGCGTTTTTCGTATTTACAAATCAATGGGTCGGATTGCAGCCAAATAATGGGGTCATCCGGCTTTGCAGTCTCATTACTCTGCGGTTCTTCGGGCTGATGATCTGGAAAGAGCGATCTGAGCTGGTCTTGAAGGTCTATCATTGACTATTTTTTAACAATCCAATTTCGACCAGACGCTGCTGCAAAAAATCACCTGCGCTGATCGGCTCATAGGCTATTGGGTGCTGCTCATCGACGCAGTTTGGCAAGCAGTCTAACCTCATGTCTGATCTTGGGTGCATGAAAAATGGTATCGAATACCTCGGGCTGCTCCATTGTGTCCTGGGCGGATTCACCACTCGATGAATGGTTGAGCGCAGTTTATTGTTGGTGTGTCGTTCGAGCATGTCACCGACATTGATCACCAGTTCATCTTCTTGAGGAATGGCGTCGACCCATTGACCTTCTTTGGTCAAAACCTGCAGCCCTCCCGTGGAGGCCCCCATCAAGAGTGTGATCAAGTTGATGTCGCCATGTGCACCTGCTCTGACCGCACCCTTTGGTTCTTCAGTGATTGGTGGATAATGAATAGGTCTAAGAATGCTATTCCCATTGGTCACCCATTGGTCAAAGTAATGCTCCTCCAATCCCATGTATAGGGCCAAAGCCCGCAATACATAAATCCCTGTTTTTTCTAACATCCGATAGGCCTCCATACCCGTTGTATTGAATTCTGGACGCTCCTTGACGATTATGTTTTCAGGGTAAGCTGTTGTCAAATTGGCATCAGCACTGGGTTCTTGACCAAAGTGAAAAAACTCCTTTAGGTCACCTTTGGTTTGCCCCTTGGCGTGTTCTTTGCCAAAAGATACATAGCCACGCTGTCCTCCAAGTCCTTCAATTTCGTAGGCAGACTTTGTTGTGTTGGGCAGGTCAAAGAATGCAGTGACCTCGTGATAGAGTTTTTCGACCAATGCCTGGTCCAAAAAGTGATGACTCAGCGACACGAATCCGATTTCTTCGTAGGCTTGGCCGATCTCTTGAATAAATTTTTGCTTTCTTGACGGATCTTCTGAAATAAAATCAGAGAGGTCCACGGAGGGTATGTTGGTCATTAGGGAATTATTAGTCACCACAAATATACCAAATTCAGGGCGGTTATGGGCATCAAAAAAAACAGCCGCCTAGAGTTTTATACCTATTAATTTTTCTACTTTTGATAGAACTAACAATGCGTCAATGAATCCTTCTGAAAGTCCGATTATTCCTTTTAATTATCAACGCCACGGAATTGATCAAGCGACAATGCTCTCGTTATATGAGCGCATGCTCAAGCCACGAATGATCGAAGAAAAAATGTTGATTTTGCTGCGTCAAGGCAAAATAAGTAAGTGGTTCAGTGGGATAGGGCAGGAAGCAATTTCTGTCGGGGTGGCTTCTGTTTTGGCTCCAGAGGAGTACATTTTGCCGATGCACCGTAACCTTGGTGTCTTTACCACAAGAGAAATTCCGTTATACAGGCTTTTTTCTCAGTGGCAAGGCAAGGCCAATGGCTTCACGAAAGGACGAGACCGAAGTTTCCACTTCGGCACACAGGAATTCAATATAGTGGGGATGATTTCTCATTTGGGCCCGCAATTTGGAGTGGCAGACGGCATTGCTTTGGGGAATAAAATTAAGGGCAACAATCAGGTTTGTGCTGTGTTTACCGGCGAAGGTGGAACAAGTGAAGGAGACATTCACGAGGCACTGAACGTGGCCTCCGTTTGGGATTTACCTGTGTTGTTTTGTATCGAAAATAATGGTTACGGGCTCTCTACACCAACCAAGGAGCAATACAACTGCCAAAACCTGGCCGATCGTGCGCTTGGTTATGGAATGGAAAGTCATATTATTGAGGGTAATGATGTCCTTGAAGTCTACCAAAAGCTTCAAGAAATAGTCGTTTCAATGCGCCAAGATCCTCGACCTGTGCTGATTGAATTCAAGACATTCAGAATGCGGGGGCATGAAGAGGCGAGTGGGACCAAATATGTTCCGCAGGAACTCATGGATGAGTGGGCAGCAAAGGACCCTCTTGTGGGTTATGAAGCTTTTTTGAAGCAAGAAAAAATCTTGACTCCAGAGCACGAAACAGCGCTGAAAACAGCAATAGCAGATGAGATAACAGAACATTTGGCTATGGCATATGACGAACCACCCATAGTATCTAATGAAACTAAAGAATTAGATGATGTTTTTCAAAAATTTGATTTTGAGACAATTGAATCAAATTCAAATGATCAAGAACTCCGATTTGTAGATGCGATCGCCGAAGGCTTGAAACAAGCGATGACGCGGTTTGAGCATACGGTGATAATGGGTCAAGATATTGCAGAATATGGTGGTGTGTTTAAAATTACAGATGGTTTTTTAGAGGCCTTTGGTCGAGATCGTGTGCGCAACACACCAATTTGCGAGAGCGCTATAGTTTCTGCAGCGATGGGGTTGTCGATCAATGGGTTTAAAGCCATTGTTGAAATGCAATTTGCCGACTTTGTGACTTCAGGATTCAATCCTATTGTCAATTACTTAGCAAAGAGTCATTACCGCTGGGGTCAGAATGCTGATGTGGTCATTAGGATGCCCTGCGGTGCTGGTGTTGGTGCAGGACCTTTCCACAGCCAAACCAACGAGGCTTGGTTTACCCATACACCAGGACTTAAAGTGGTTTACCCAGCATTTCCAGATGATGCAAAGGGTTTATTAATCGCGAGTATTGAAGACCCTAACCCTGTGATGTTTTTTGAGCACAAAGCGCTTTACAGAAGCATCCGCGGTGAGGTGCCAACAGATTATTATACCATTCCTCTGGGTCAAGCCAAAACACACCTCATAGGGACAGAGGTTACTGTCGTCACTTATGGTGCGGGTGTTCATTGGATGTTAGAATTGGCCACTGACTATCCTGGACAACTTGATTTGATTGACTTGAGAACATTGGTGCCTTTAGATTATCAAACGGTCTTTGCTTCTGTGCAAAAAACGGGTAAAGTACTTATTGTGCAAGAAGATTCTATGTTTGGTGGAATTGCTTCTGACCTTTCGGCAAGAATTACTGAAGAATGCTTTGAATATTTGGATGGACCCGTTCGAAGAGTGGCGAGCCTTGAGACACCCATACCATTTGCCGCACAGTTAGAGGCCCAGTATCTGGCAAAAAGCCGGATCAAAGCAACCTTAGAGACCTTATTACAATTTTAAGCGCTCGGTCATTAATTCATTAAATTATGGAATCAATAGTCACTTTAGAGCACCTTGGTTCTCTTTTACTGCTTGTCTTATTGCAAGCCGTACTAGGGATTGACAATCTTTTGTACATCAGTATTGCCTCAAAAGAAGCCCCTCAGGACAAGCAAAATCGTGTGCGCACCATTGGCATTTCATGGGCGATCATTCTTAGAATAGTATTATTGTTTTTACTGATCAAACTGATCGCCCTTTTCCAAGAACCTTGGATTGTTATAAAGGAAAATGCCATAGTCACAGGCACGTTTAACTTTCACAGCTTGATCATCCTGTTAGGAGGCGTTTTCATTATGTATACAGCGGTAAAGGAAATCTGGCACATGATGCACCTGCCTGCAGGCACCGCAAAACAAGGCAAAGGCAAAAGCATGAACCAAATCATTTTTATGATGATATTGATGAATCTGGTTTTTTCCTTTGATTCTATTTTGGGGGCGATGGCCCTTACTGATGAGTTTTGGGTTATGGCAGTAGCGATTGTCATAGGCGGTTTACTGATGATTTGGTTGTCGGGACACGTCACAGAATTCCTCAAACGCAATAGAATGTATGAGGTACTGGGATTGTTCATACTATTGATCGTAGGCATTATGCTGCTGTCTGAGGGAGGACATTTGGCTCATCTACATCTTTTTGGCAATCCTGTCACCCCTATGAGTAAAACAACATTTTATTTCATAATCGCTGTTTTGGTGGTCATAGATATTGTTCAGAATCGTTATCAAAAAAACCTTGACAGAAATCGTGAAACCCACTAAAGATTTACCACAATACCATCCTCAAACTATAGCTGTTAAGCTTTCCCCTGTTGGGGAGCGCAGTGTGCGTATGGCCCATCCATGGTTGTTTTCAAACAGCATCAAAAAGCTCAATAAAACCCCAAACGCAGGAGATATAGCAGTTATTTTTGATCATCGAGATAACCGCGTGATGGGTGTAGGACTCATGGACCCAGATTCAGCCATACGCATCAAGATGGTGCATTTTGGCAGTGGAGCTGCGCTTGACGGTTCATTTTTTCGCCAAAAGATAGAGACCGCGCAAGCCCTTAGAGCCCATTTTCATCAAAGCTCGACTTCTGCTTACAGACTAATTTTCGGAGAAAATGACGGCATGCCAGGACTGATTGTCGATCGGTATAATGATGTTTTGGTGATGAAAGTTTATGCGTTGATGTGGGCGCCGTATTTGGCACTCATCCGTGCTTTGCTTATTGAAGTCACACATTGTCGGGCTATTGTGTTTCGGGCAGGTCGTCAGTTTGCCAAAGGCGCCAAAGAGTTTCCATGGTTGGATGGCATGGTCATTCATGGTGATTTGATTAATGAAACGGTTCATTTCACAGAGCATGGCGTTAACTTTTCGGCAAACTTGATCCAAGGACATAAAACTGGATTCTTTCTCGACCATAGAGCCAATCGCAAACGAGTAGGGCAGTTGGCCAAAGGCCGAAGTGTTTTGGATGTATTCTCGTATGCCGGAGGATTCAGCGTACATAGTCTGGTCTCTGGCGCTCAGAATGTCACATCAATCGACATCAGTGAAAAGGCATTATTGCAGGCCAAAGCTAATGCGCAATTGAATCAACATAGCGGCCAACACCAAACCATCTGTGGTGATGCATTTGTCCTGATGAAAGAAATGATACAAACCAATCAACAGTTCGGATTAGTCGTCATAGATCCGCCGAGTTTTGCCAAAAGTGCTGCAGAGCAAGAGCGGGCCATCAAAAAATATGAAGAAATAGCAGCACTAGGGGCACAGCTTGTGGGCCCAGGTGGATGGCTTGTACTGGCTTCTTGTTCTTCTCGGGTCAATAGTGAGGATTTTTATCAAGCCAACAACCAAGGATTTGAAAAATCAAAAACACGCTACACCCTCAAAGAGACCCATGGTCATGATGCGGACCACCCGATCGGGTTTCCTGAAGGTGGCTACCTCAAATGTGGCTACTACAAAAAGATAGGGCAGTAGTCGGCGACAGGGGCCCTCTATCCTCTAATTTTGGTGGCGCGACGGATCCAATGCATCAGCAGTATAGATAGGGCGCCACAAACTGTGAAGCCTAAGAAGATCGGCCACACAAAAGTACTGATGAATTGACCGATATAGGTGCTTAAGGGCAGTGCCATTAATGTCGAGATAAATCCGGTAATCGCTGCGGCCATACCAGCAATATGTCCCATCGGCTGCATGGCCAAGGCCCTTAAATTGCCAAACAGAAAGCCAATAGCAAAAAATTGAGCACTAAAAAAGAACAGCAGCCATTGAATTGTAGGATTAGGATTCTGATAATAGAGACAGAATGAAATCAGTGAAATGCCAAAAAAACCGTACAACGCGATCGCAACAATGCGCTTCATACCGAAACGCAAGACCATGTGTCCATTGATGAAAATGGCGACACCTATAGCAATGGAAAGCAAGGCGAAAATCATAGGAAATTCTTCCTTAAGACCGTACTGCTCATGAAATATTTGCTGAGAACCACTAAGGTACACCATAAAGGCACCAAAAATTAATCCTGTGATCAGTGTATAACCCATGGTTGCGGGCTGACTAATGACTTCTAACAAACCATTTTTATAATCTTTAAGGGCTAGTGGTCGTTGGTTTTTTGCGGAAAGTGTTTCCTTTTGACGGCGCCAAAACCATATGGCCACCAGGGCGCTACAGACGAGTTGCATATAAAAAATGCCTTGCCAATGGGCATGATCCAGGACGATTTTCCCGGCAGCAGGAGCAACAATGGGCACCAGTAAAAAGACCACGGTCACAAAGGACATGATTCGCGCCATGCGATCCCCTTGATATTGATCTCTAATGATGGCGATGCTTATGGTGCGTGGTGCAGAAAGTCCGATGCCTTGGAAGACGCGGCCGATCAACATCCAGGTCAAATCTTCAGAATACACGCAGATGAAGCTGGCAATCAGAAAGATAAAAAATCCAAAATAGACTACAGGTTTGCGTCCTAAACTATCCGAAATCGGTCCGAAAACTAAAGGCCCAATACCCAAACCTAAGAATATCATGGTGATGATGAGTTGATTTTCCACAAGTGATGCGGTATTGATGGAAAGACCAATGATGTCTAATGCCGGCAGCAGCGCGTCAATCGCTAAGGCGACAACGGCCATCAGTGACGCCATCAAGGTAATGAACTCAAATGACGAGCCTTGTTTTTGAATCATAGGCAAATTTAGCCAAATCTGTTGGCGAATGAGAAGATGAGGGATGTTTTATTATTTTATAATAAGGGGATGTGTGGGGCTGTTGTCTTATTTTCTATTTTACATAATATATATTATAGAACATTTTAAATATGTGCGGAATGTATCAAAAATTAATCCATCTTTGTATAAAATCCATATTATGGACACAGCAACCATTATTGGGCACCTCGCGGCCTTTTTGACCACAATAAGTTTTTTGCCCCAGGCGATCAAAACAATCCGTTCAAGAGAAACAAAACAGTTATCACTTGGGATGTACATTTTGTTCGTGTCTGGAGTGATATTATGGACGTGTTATGGTGTGGCCATTGATTCTTGGCCGATCATTATTGGCAATGTCATCACTTTGTTGCTGGCGGGAACAATTCTTTTTTTTAAGCTCATAGAGCAAAAATAAAATGGTTTAAGTGTCATCTGATGCGGCTGAGTTATTGTACTGCGCTATTAAAATTTGTACCTTCGTTAAAAATATGATCATGTCACATCGCTTTTTATTGCCCTTACTTTTATTATTTATCGCGACTTCATGGGCCCAAGATCGTCCTATAGAAATTGAAGATGAGCAGAAAGTCAACCGTTTATACTTGTATGCCGTGAACAAAAACCTTCAGGCTTTCGATGTGGCCATTACCGTTACAGGCACTGGTTTTCGCCAACGTGCTGGAAAACCGAGAATGGTGCATGTGCCCGCACGTTCGCGTGTCCAATTATCGAGTTTGATCATTGAACGTGGTAAGGAACCTAAATATGACTACACTCTAGAAGTGTCTGCAGAGCTTTCCCCCCGTGCCTTAAAAAATGAGTTTGAATTGATTAAAATCGATCCAAAATTTCCGGTAACAATTTATCAATCGGCGGGATGCACGGAGCAATGTGCGGCTTTACTCGCGGCTTTTGACGAGAGTCCATACCGATATACGCATACTATTTTGGCAGACTTTCCAAAGGTATTTGACCAAATCAGTGGTCTTATTGTTGGTGGTGCAGAGCGCCTTGAGGCTATGGAAACCCCAATTGTCATGATGGCGGGCAAAATGTTTTTGACTTTGTCGACCTTCGAAGAGGTCATGGCCAAGATGGACGAATTATAGTCCTTTAGTCTTTTTGTACAATCACCGAGGCACGGTACCCGGTGAGTAAGTTCCATTCTTTTGCAGAGACAATAAATCCATTATCGTCATAAATATGGAGTTCTGCTGTATTGGGGCCACTACTGCCTTGATTTAAGGCTTCAAATTCTATTCTATTGAATCCTTCTTCCAAACGGAGTGTAAATCCTCCAAAGCTGCCACCGAGCAAAACCTGGGATTGGACCACATCACCGTTGACATAAACCCTGATGACATCACCATCTACATATTCGTGGTCACGGTACTTGACACTCACATATTCCCCACCAGTTTTTAAATCCCCTAAAAATTGATCACGGGCAAATTCACTTGTGGGCTCCTTATCTTTCTCAAAACCCCTTGGGGCTTTGCCCTTGATGTGGTCGATAAGGCCATCGTTGGCAGTCATGTCGAGTAATGGTTCTTGTTCTTTGCTCGGCTCGGGCATCATCATTTTCTTATCACGCTCTTTTAATGGAATTGATAAGCTTATAGGCGGTTTTTCCTTGCGCTCTAAAGAACTTGGTGTCAACTGTTGAAACGGGTTTTCTCCTTGAGCATTCAAACTGCCAGAATCAATCTGTGCTTGAGCGCTGCCGATGGATAATGATAATAGGCAGAAGATAATGAAACGAAGTCCCGTCATAAGGCATTGAGCGTTGTTGATCAAAAGTACTTATTTTGTTTTGGTGATCCTCTGAGGCTCCACTATTTTAATAAATTTTTAATAATGGTCATCGGCAAAATAAAATATAAATCACCCCNATGATGCGNCATGCTTTACTTCAATCCGCCAGGTACCGTAGGTCTGACCTCAATCTTACTGGGCAAAGTCCGTGGAGGCATTTTGATTAAATCGACCACCATCTGACCGATGTCCTCTTGTTGGATTTTCCAAAAATCTGAATCATCTGGTGTGTGGTTATTAAAATATGTGGCCACAGAACCTGGCATGATCGTTGTCATTTTCACCCCGAACTGTCTGAGGTCAAGCATTGCTGCTTGTGTAAAGCCTGTCACACCAAATTTACTCGCATTGTAGGCACTACCGGATCCAAAAAAGTTAGTTCCTGCCAAACTCGAGATGCTGATGAAATAACCTCGATGCTGTATCAGCTGTTGTGCCAAGACCTTGAGGGTATAAAAGACCCCGGTCAAGTTAGTGTTGATCGTTTCGTGCCATTGGTCCAGAGACAATTCGTGGACGGGTGCAAAGTGCCCCACACCTGCGTTGGCGATCACCAAATCTACACCGCCAAAGTCTTTGACTGCTGAACGGGCTGCACGGTCTAGATCGTCAAAAACCCCCACATCTGCCTTATACCCTTTTACATCACTATCATGACAATGGTGCTTGAGCAATTCTTGTGCTTGAGCGACTCCTGCTTTATGGCGACCGGTGAATGCTACCGATACACCTTGGCTCAGAAGTGCTTGAGCGATGCCAAAGCCGATGCCTTTTGTGCCTCCTGTAATGAAGGCAGTTTTTTGAGTCAGATGAATCATATATAAGTTTTTGAAATTAAAATTAATGGGCAAAAAAAATCAGAGGTTTGCCCTGCCAAAGATAGACCAATGAACACTTAAGTCAAAAACATTAATATCTTTGTAGCATAATTTTCAATTTATGAGCCAAAGCTTTTTATTCAAGTGGATCAGTCGTCTCGAAGCATTGTCATTTATCTTGCTTTTGGGCATTGCCATGCCCTTGAAATATATTTGGGGAGACCCAAGCTGGGTCCAAGTGGTCGGCATGTTTCATGGTGTTTTGTTTTTGGCCTATATTGGCTTGGCTATTTTTTTGAGCGCACACCAACATTGGTCCAAAAAGCAATTATTGATGGTCATGTTGTGCTCCCTCCTCCCCTTTGGTCCTTTTTATGTTGAGAAAAAATACGAGATATGATGAACAGTAAAGAGGTTATAGAAATCACTGAATGGATCCGCAATTATTTATTCGACCATGGCGTGCCTTTATTTTGGTCAAATCTTGTCAATGCTTTGGTGGTCATCGCTGTAGGTCTTGTCTTGATCCGATTAATGGATCGTGTCACCAGGAGTTTGATCATTCAACTTTTTAAGGCCTTTAGCAACAAGACCAAAACCACCTTTGATGATTATTTGATTGAAAGTAATTTTCCTCGATTTGTGGCGCATCTCACCCCGCTAGGGGTGTTGTGGTATTTCATCCCAATTGGGTTTTATGACTATCCTTTGGCCCAAATGGTGGCCTTTAAACTGGCCTCGATATATTTTGTAGTGCTTTGTGTTTTAATTGTCCGCAGTATTTTGCGCACGACTAAAATCTATTTGAAATCCGATTATGAGCAATATAAGGACAAACCTTTAGAAAGCTATCTTCAGGTATTAATGATGTTCACATGGGGTACGGGCATCTTTTTCATCATTAATTTAATGACCGGATTTAGCGTCGAGAGTTTGGCTTCTTTAGGGGCAGCATCGGCCATGATTTTATTGATTTTTAAAGATACTATTTTGGGGTTTGTCGCCAGCATACAAGTTTCGATCAATGATATGGTCCGAATCGGCGATTGGATCACATTCAGCAAATATGGTGCTGACGGGGCNGTTATTGAGATCAATTTGGCCTCAGTGCGCGTGCAAAACTTTGACAATACATACACCACTATTCCGACTTATAGCCTTATCTCAGATTCTTTTCAAAATTGGCGAGGAATGCAAGAATCACCAGGTCGCCGCATCAAGCGCTCGTTACTCATTAAGCAAAATTCTGTTTGTTTTTTGACGCCTGAAAAGATTGATGAGCTCAAAAAAATTGAACTGATACGGCCTTATTTGGAGCACCGTCAAAAGGATATCGATAAATATAATNACAGTCATCAAAGTGATAAGCGTCTTTTGATTAANGGACGCAACCAAACTAATCTTGGTGTATTCCGTAAGTATGCAGACGCCTTTTTACATGAAAATCCTGCCATTAACAAAGATATGTTTTTGATGGTGCGTCACTTGGCCCCTACAGAGCTTGGCTTGCCNATTGAGATTTATGCCTTCAGCAATGACAAACGTTGGGAAAATTACGAGCATATTCAAGCGGATATTTTTGATCATTTGATCGCGTGCATGGGTTATTTCGATCTTGAGCTCTACGAATCACCATCTGGAGGAGATCTTAAGGCCCTAAAAGGCTGATGGCCCTGACCATTATAAGTGAGACATGAAAAGAGCAGATGCCCTTTTAAAGTTACGACCAGAGATCCATCAGTCTAAGACTGACGGGTTGATGTCGCCGGAAGAGTTTTTTCAAAATGACACATTACGCCCTATTTTAAAACTCCAGAATGAGCTGTTATTAGGCTTGTTTAATGCTTATATCGCGAGGCATAAGGGCGTGTTTAATGANNTGACCATTGGGCATAAGATGAATTACATTGANGGTGCCTTGCAAAAGGACATCGCGTTAAAAAATGTTCTTAAAGGCGTCGTGATCGGTCAAATGACCCTCGATGAGCTCGAAGTTTACGGTCTTGATTCTGGGGCTTATAACAGAAGAATTATAGGCATGATCAAGGAGCGGCTCAAGAGCCAAATTCAGCTTTTAGGTCAAGGTTAGCCCGAATAAAAGGTCAATAAAATCATGCTCAAACACCCGGGTAAAACTTAAGGTCTATCCCTTTTTTTTGTTTGACCAACAACGCAATTTGGCCAATGTGATAAGCATTGTGCTCGATAGAATGCATTACGGCTTCCATGGTGGTCATTTGAAAGATCTGAATTTCATGAATTTTGAGCCAGGTCTGCCCATCAACCTGTGCTATTTGGTCTAGGCATTGATCTATAGTGCTTTTGGCTATTGCAAACAATTCGTCGCTATGGACATTAAGATGATCTTCAAATTCTTGATGGCGTGATCTTGNCGGGACATCAGCACCTAAGGTTTGCAGTATGTATTGATTCATNTTGCCAATGATGTGCTGCAATAAATGTCCGATACTATTGAGGTGTTCGCCGGATTTTTGCCATAGTTCTTGATCGGTTATGTGTGGCTTCAAATGATCTAAAAGCCGCTTTTGTTCCCTCAACCGACCATGGCAAGAAGTGGTCCATGTTTGTTGCCATTCGTTTTCTGGATTATTGATCATAAGGTGGTGATAAATCATTCAAATATCTAGTAATTTGGTGTGATTTCAAAGGTCGAATTTTTGTATTTTTAACAAGAACCATTTATCGTTGGTGATTGAGATGAAAACTTCATGGGCTGTTTTGTTGGTGTTCCTGATTTGGGTCTTATTTGGGCTCTGGTTTTACGAGTTCCTTGGTGAACGCAAACAACAAAGGGCTATGGTTAATCCTTCCATTGTCGAGACGATAAATACCGTTAATTCTGCAGACTCTATTGCCCAGCAAAGGGCCAAAGATAATAGCGATGAGCCAGCACAATCTCCAAATACCCAGGACTCCACCTCTCTGACACGAGAGGCCCCTAGCGATCAGCGCAATACAGCACAATTTGCGAAAATCATCGAAGTATATCGCGATAGTCTCGGCTTGAACTTTACTTTAGAATTTGCAGATGTCCGTCGTGGACTCATTGATTTCTTGAATAATGACCCTATGAGTGATTTAGCCATCATTGGACTCTATGATGCTCAAGAAAAAATCATGGACCCTAACATTGGGCGGCGGCGCAGTGTCTTGCTCAAAGATATGCTTACTGAATCTGGCCTCCCGGCTGATCGTCTGTGGTGTGATTCTGATATCAGACAGATGTTTTTCAAGGATCAATTGAGCTATTTGGGTGGTGTCTTGTTGATGCAAAAAGCACGTGCCGAGCCTTATCAAGGATATATTGACGTCGATCCGCCCAATGACCTTGATCAAAAGCCATCCCCAACCAACAAGGATGTTGCTGCTTCAGACCCCACAGAAACAGCGGCCATTTCGCCGGGAGTGTCTGATCCTGATGTGGTTAAAAAACCAAAGCGAGTGCGACCAAGAGAACGCAGTGTCCTTTTCTACCCTACGATTGAGAATGAAGCCATTGTCATGCAACAAAGCATCACTGACCTGATCCCTGTATTGTCTCAGTGGCTCAATAAAGACCCGCGTTACAGCATCCAAATTATGGGACATACTGACAACGTAGGGCATCAAGATGATAATTTGGTTTTAGGGCTTAAATGGGCTAATCAGATGCGCAATTGGCTTGGATCAACCCAAGGGCTTGATGTAGAGCGATTGTATATCGGATCTGCTGGAGAGGAGCGACCATTGTACGACAACCAAACGACCAATGGACGATTCAAGAATAGAAGAATTGAATTCATTTTTAAACAATCTCTGCCGTGAATAGTGCAAGCACAATTGGTTTGTGGGCCCTGATGCTAGGATTGGGTGCGTTTTGTTTTGCTGTAGGCTACATGATGGCTCGCAAGCGCTACAAGCGAAGGTTCACAGCAGACCTCAAGAAATTCAAAAGCTCGATAAACACGCGACAGCAGTCAGCCGACCCTGTTGTTGAAAGATATCGCTCTAAGGAGGTTGTAGTGACGGCCCCCTCAACTCAGGCGAAACCTCGAGAAGAAGTTGCGGCCAAAGCACGGACCAGTTATCTGAATTATACACGCCAAAAGCCCCAATTAGATTTCAGTCGTATCGGTGAGAGTTCTGCAGCGCGCAAACAAGACTTGACGCTGATTCGTGGTATAGGCCCTTATATCGAGCAGCGCCTTAACGAAATTGGCATTTATGATTATGAACAAATTAGCCGCTTGAGTGTCCAAGACATAAGGGTTTTGACAGACCTCATTGATTTTTTTCCTGGACGAATAGAAGAAGATAATTGGATGGCACAGGCCACCACCTTAAAATAAAATAAGATGCATTTAGCCACACTTGATTGGATACTGATTGGTTCGTTTTTTGTTGTTTTTCTTGCTATTGGCTGGAAAGTATCCAAGAGAAGTGGGCAGAATACGAAAGAATTCTTTTTGTCTGGTCAAAATATGCCTTGGTGGCTCCTGGGTATTTCGATGGTTGCGACAACTTTTTCAGCAGATACGCCAAATTTAGTCACAGACATTGTGCGGCAAAATGGGATTTCGGGCAACTGGGTCTGGTGGGCCTTCTTGCTCACAGGTATGCTGACTGTATTTGTTTATGCGCGATTGTGGCGCCGATCAGAGGTGGTTACGGACCTTGAGTTCTATGAATTGCGTTATAGTGGTCCAGAGGCTGCCTTTCTGAGAGGTTTTCGTGCGCTTTATTTGGGCGTATTCTTTAACGTCATGATCATGGCGGCAGTCTGTTTGGCTGCCATCAAAATTGGCGGGGTCCTTTTTGACCTTGAGCCATGGCAAGCGGTTGTATATGCGTCTGTTGTGACCGTGATATATAGTTCGTTTGGGGGGTTGCGTGGGGTCATCTTTACTGACTTCCTTCAATTCATTGTGGCCATGATTGGTTCAGTATGGGCGGCGTATTATATCGTTAATTTACCTGAGGTGGGCGGACTAGACGCTCTGTTGCAACATGAAAATGTAGCATCAAAATTGAATTTTCTTCCAGATTTTAACGACAGCAGCACACTCTGGACACTACTCCTGATTCCAATCGCTGTGCAATGGTGGTCTGTGTGGTATCCTGGCGCAGAACCAGGCGGTGGCGGCTATGTAGCGCAGCGCATGCTTTCTGCTAAGAATGAACAACATGCTATTGGTGCCACTCTATTATTTAATATTGCGCATTACGCCCTGCGNCCCTGGCCATGGATCCTTATTGCGCTTGCTTCACTTGTGCTTTATCCAGAGCTCTCTGACATCAAAAATGCATTTCCCAATGCCACTGAGGGCCATGATTTGGGTTATTCAGCCATGTTGACTCACCTCCCTCCTGGTCTTTTGGGCTTAGTGGTCACGTCATTAATAGCGGCTTTTATGAGCACCATATCGACTCATTTGAATTGGGGTTCCTCTTACATCGCTTTAGATTTTTACAAACGTTTTGTCTCCCCTTCATCAAGTGAAAAACGATTGGTGATGGTGGGCCGTTTTTCTACGGTTATTTTAATGGTGTTGGCGGCCCTACTCGCGCTATTGTTAGAGGATGCGCTGAGTACTTTTAATATCCTTTTGCAGATTGGTGCAGGAACAGGGCTGATCTTTATTCTGAGATGGTTTTGGTGGCGGATCAATGCCTATAGTGAAATCACCGGAATGGCTGTGTCGTTTGTTGTGGCGCTTGTTTTTGAAATAGGAGATTTTGGATTTGATGAGACCACAAAGTTATTGACTGGTGTTGGCATCACCACCGCGAGTTGGATCGCTGCAACGCTCCTGACCAAACCGACTAGCGCGGAACAGTTATCAATTTTCTATAACAAAATCACACCATACGGATCTGGATGGAATGGTTTCAAAGAATTGAGTGCTGCCCAAGGCATTAAACTGAATAAGACTTCAGAGTCGTTCTCTAAAGACCTATTGCTTTTTCTCCTTGGTGTGACTTTGGTGTACTGTGCTCTATTTGGTACCGGTTTTTTGATCTACGGCAATTGGTTGGGATCCGGTGTTTTGCTCAGCATCGTTGTGCTCTGCGCGTTCAGCATGATCCACATTTACAGAAATAGATAACAACTGCCTTGTAATGTGCTAGAGAAAAGAATAGCCCAAGCTTATGGTGTAAAGGCTTGTTTTACCCGCCCCTTCTTCGCTACCAGCATTANCTATAAAGGGACTATTGACCTCAGTGAGTCCAAAAGCATAACGCCCATCTAGTCGCAGGCCAAATGGGATGTCAAAACCAAGACCTATTGTTGCCGACCAATCAATTGCGTTGGTTTCAATGGCCGTGCCAATTTGATTGACCAATGTGATCGCTTGCTCTTGCAAAAGAATACCGAGTTGTGGACCAAAATCAACATGGAAACGATCGGTCACATAAAGCTTGAGTACTACTGGTATCGCCACGTAATCTAAATCAAATGAACCATAATCTAGCTCAGCACCCTGCTGGCTGTATAGCATATCTGCTTGTAGACCTATGCGGTCATTAAATTTGACCCCTGCAAAAACACCAGCAGTAAAACCATTGCGCTGTTCTGCAATACTGATGTCATTCAAATTTGAGTACGTCAAGCCTGCTTTGATGCCGGCTTCTAAGCCTTGAGCATTTAAAAGACCAGAGGATAAAAGTATGATGCTGTATATTATTTGCTTCATGAGCCGAATATTTATTGATTTTATGCTAATTTAAGGCTAAAATTTGGATTGGTCCAAATACAAAAAATCCCTATTCTTTAATGCACTGGAAACAAATGGCGCAGGCATATGAGTCCTATCTCAGAATTGAGCGTGGGCTTTCGCCGCACACCATTAAGAGTTATCGATTAGACCTTAACAAGCTCATTGATTGGTTGGCAGAGCACCAGATGANTGTTGGGCCGGACAAAATTACTCAAGAGCAGNTGCAGGCCTTTGTTTATGACATGGCCAAAAAGTATCATGCCAGAACACAGTCGCGTTTGATTTCTGGACTAAAAGGCTTTTTCAATTATCTGATCTTTGAAGAGTTGCGCATTGAGAATCCCTTGGCGCTGATAGAAAGTCCCAAAATTGGTCGTTACCTCCCGGACACACTTTCAGAACAAGAAATTGATCGAATGATTGCAGAAATTGATCTAAGCGCTGACCAAGGCCAACGCAACAGGGCAATGCTTGAAACGCTTTATGGATGTGGCCTACGGGTTTCGGAATTGACGGGTTTACGTTTGTCAGATCTGTTTTTTGAAGAAGGTTTTATTAAAGTTACAGGGAAAGGCGATAAACAGCGGTTTGTCCCTATCGGCTCGGTAACCATGAAATACATAGACCTATACATCAAACAAATACGGCCGCATCAACCCACCAAGTCGGGGCACCTGGATACGGTCTTCTTGAACCGACGCGGCAGTGGGTTGACACGGGCGATGGTCTTCACAATCATCAAAGATTTGGCGGTCAAAGCAAGAATTGATAAAAAAGTGAGCCCACACACTTTTAGGCACTCCTTCGCGACGCATCTTTTAGAAAATGGGGCCGATCTCAGAGCCATACAACAGATGCTTGGTCATGAGAGCATTACCACCACCGAAATATATACCCATGTTGAAACGGCTCATTTGACTAAGGTCATGCGCGAATTTCATCCTCGTAAATAAACCGATCAACCTTTTAATCAGCAATTATGCAACAACTCAAATTTCGCAATCAAAACACAATGCCCGCACTGGGTTTAGGGACATGGAAGGCTCAAGGAGAGGAGCTCGTGAGGGCCATTACTCAGGCGGTCAAGATGGGTTACAGGCATATAGATACCGCCATGATTTATCAGAACGAACGGGACATAGGCGATGCCATTAGACAGCTCATCAAGGAGGGTGTGGTCAGTAGAGAAGAGCTGTTTATCACCTCCAAGTTATGGAACGATCAGCATTTGGAGGAGCATGTTGCAGGCGCTGCGGCCAATAGCCTCCAGAAACTGGGCTTGGACTATTTGGACCTCTATTTGATTCATTGGCCGATAGCCTTCAAACCTGGTGTGGTCTTGCCAGAATCTTCTGATGATTATACATCATTAGAAAAGGCTCCCCTATATAAAACTTGGCGGGCTATGGAGGCCATTAAGGAGAATGGGCTGGCCAAACATATCGGGGTCTCCAACTTTACCATCAAACACCTCGAGGCCCTCAAGCCCTATTGCCGGGAGATGCCAGAAGTGAATCAAATCGAGCTACACCCCCTACTCCAGCAGACTGAATTACGTGATTATTGCCAGAACAATGACATCATCCTTACCGCTTACGCCCCTTTAGGCTCTGGCGACAGGCATCAAAGCATGAAGTCGGCCCAAGAGCCTGATCTAATGGAGCTTGAGTCTATTGTGGCACTGGCCAAAAAATACCAAGTGTCACCTGCCCAGATCCTGATCAGTTGGCACCTGAACCGAGGGTGTTCTGTGATTCCTAAGGCCATGCAAAGCCAGCATTTGTCTCAAAATATGGCTGCCGTCCAAATTCAATGGCTGCCCGAAGATCTGGTGATGATGAAGGAGTTGGACCAGCAGTATAGGTTCATCAACGGTCATTTTTTCGATTGCCCTGAGCAGGGTTACGATTGGGTATTTGCCTAAAAAAAAGCCCTGAATAGTCAGGGCTTAATGTGTTCTATTTGGCGATATTGACCGCCCTTGTTTCCCGTATAACAGTGACTTTGACTTGTCCGGGATAAGTCATGTCCGTTTGGATTTTCTGTGAGATTTCAAACGACAATTGNGCGGCCCGATCATCGCTTACTTTTTCACTCTCAACAATTACACGCAATTCACGNCCTGCTTGAATGGCATAGGCCTTTTCGACACCTTTGAAGCCAAATGCGATATCTTCCAGATCTTTAAGGCGTTGGATATAGGAATCGAGTACTTGACGTCGGGCACCCGGTCTTGCACCACTTATGGCGTCACATACCTGAACGATTGGCGAAAGTAAATGAGTCATTTCAATTTCATCGTGGTGTGCACCAATGGCGTTACAAACCTCTGGTTTTTCGCCGTATTTCTCTGCCCATTGCATGCCCAGAAGTGCGTGAGGTGTCTCTGTTTCGGATTCAGGGACCTTGCCAATGTCATGCAATAATCCAGCGCGCTTGGCCAATTTTGCATTGAGTCCTAATTCCGCCGCCATGACCCCACAAAGACGCGCTACCTCTCTAGAGTGGTGCAATAGGTTCTGGCCATAAGAGGATCTGTATTTCATGCGCCCGACGGCTTTGATGAGCTCGGGATGTAATCCATGAATGCCCAAGTCTATAACAGTGCGCTTACCGACTTCAATGATTTCGTCTTCTATTTGCTTTGTAGTTTTTTTGACTACTTCTTCGATGCGTGCNGGATGAATGCGACCATCGGTCACAAGCTTGTGAAGCGATAANCGTGCGATTTCACGGCGGACAGAGTCAAAACAAGAAAGGATGATGGCTTCTGGCGTATCGTCGACAATGATTTCTACACCCGTAGCGGCTTCTATGGCGCGTATATTGCGGCCCTCACGACCAATGATTCGGCCCTTGACGTCGTCCCCCTCGAGATTAAATACGGAGACGCAATTCTCAATAGCTTCTTCTGTACCAATGCGTTGTATGGTGTTGAGGATGACTTTCTTGGCCTCTTGTTGGGCCGTCATCTTAGCTTCTTCCATACTGCTTTGGACGAATGCCATTGCATCTGTCTTGGCCTCGCTTTTGAGCGATTCAATAAGTTGCTCTTTGGCGGCTTCGGCAGAAAGACTGCTGATGACTTCCAATTGCTCGATTTGGCTTTTGCGCAAACGTTCTAATTCCGACTCGTGTTTATCGAGATACTTCTGCTTTTCTTTATAATCCTCTAGCTGCTTTTCAAGGGAGGCATTCTTCTTTTTGTTTTGAGACAGTTCATGAGACAACTGAGATTCCTTGTCACGAATGCGCTTTTCAGCTTCAGCCATTTTCTTATCCCGATTCAGTATGACCTTTTCATGTTCCGATTTTAGTTCAATAAATTTCTCTTTGGCTTGGAGCAACTTTTCTTTTTTCAAATTTTCTGCATCAGCTTTAGCCTCTTTCAAAAGGGCTTCCGCATCTTTTTTTGCTTCAAGCAAAAGTTTAGAGGCGCTTGTTTTGCCCAATGTTTTGGCCAATAAAAAACCGACAATAATGCCTGTTGTACCGAGTATTATAGGGAGTATATAGGATTCCATGGTTGCGTTGTTAAAATTAAAAAAGCCTATACCAATAAGTTATTTTGAATAAACTCCTTAAAACATTTATGGGGCTAATAAATTGATCAAGGATCCGTAACAAAGACGGCATGCTTTAACAATTTGAACTCACCCCTCTTAAAGAATTCCTGTTGAGTTTACCAAATTATATATCGATATAGGCAGTAACCTGATATATGTAAAGAACGTTACTTAGTGCTGTTGTCCAATAATTGATCTAAAGCTTTGAGACGTATTTCCATTGCCGCTTGGCCACTGGTGTCGTCTAAATCTTTTTGTGCTACCTGAGCGGCAAACTGTAAGGCACACATGGCCAAAACATCCTGTTTGTCGCGCACGGCATAACTCTTTTCAAAGCGCTTTATCATTTCTTCAATCTTTTTGGAGGCTTTGCGTAAGCCCTCTTCTTGATCCGCTTGTATCGTTAAGGGATAAAGGCGATCTGCGATTGTGAGTTTTATTTTTAAAGGCTCTGACATCAATCTTATGGCGATAATTGAGCGATACACTGTTCAATATCGCGCACTAAAGCATTTATTTTGAGTTTTGTATCTCGTTTATGTTGGTCGCTGCCAAGCATTGCATTGGCCACTTTAATGTGCTCGTATTTTTCTTTCCAATTCGCCAACGATTTGGCCATGATTTGCTGTTCTTGTTGTTGCGCGCTGACCGACTTTAAAAGCTGCTGGTGATCGGCTTTAAGCTGGTCATGTGCCGCTATCAGAATCTTAACTTTATGCTCTAAAGAATCAACAATATTTTGGAATTGAGCCATTCAATGAACTTTACAATGCTTGAAACAAAGTTAACATTCGGCACCATACCTACCAACACAATTGTCTATTTTTTTGTAATATTGAGGACGTATTCTCCTACTGTTTTAAACTCAAAACATTAATGATCATTCAACAGCGTTTCGTTCCTGTTTTAGTCCAATTTGCCCTATTCCTTGCGCTTTCTNTGGGCAGTTTGATGGCTCAGATGCCTTCACCTATAGAGGGCTTTGGCACNCCACTAAAGAGGCCATTGGTTCTTTCTGGTAATTTTGGTGAATTGCGCAGCAATCATTTCCATAGTGGCTTGGACCTTAAGACTAACCTAGCGATTGGCATTCCTGTTTACGCCACCGCCGATGGTTTTGTCAGCCGTATAAAGGTGGCTCATTTTGGGTATGGCAAAGCACTTTATTTGACACATGACGATGGGTATTTTACAGTTTATGCGCATTTAGACCGTTTCGAAGNATCCCTACAGGCTTATGTCAAGCAGCAGCAATACAAAAAGGAAACATTTGAATTGGAGCTATTTCCCAAAAATGATCTTTTTGAATTTAAGGCAGGCGACCTTATTGGCTATACCGGCAATACAGGCAGCAGTGGTGGGCCTCACTTGCATTATGAGATTAGAGATCCTGAGTCGCGACCCCTCAACCCTTTAGCTTCTGCGGGTATTGTTGTCAAAGACACAAGGCGCCCTGTGGTTAAAGCCATGCGCTACTACCCTATCGATTTGGCTGCAGATGACATAGAAACAACAGGATTGGACTTACCGATTAGAAAGGTCAATGACTCCACCTATCTCACAGCGTCCATAAGCATTTCAGGGGCTCTTGGGTTGGGTGCCGAACTCTACGACCAACAAGATGCCGCCAACAATAAAAATGGCGTCTTTCAAATTGAGGGGTTTCTTAATGGAGCCAAACACTATGAAGTGACCTTCGACCGGATCTCTTTTGATGAATCACGTTTCATGAATCGTTACATGGATTATCGATATTATTCATCAACCAAAAAGCGAGTACAAAAACTATTTAGAGAAAGTAATAATCCTATAGGAATCATAAGAGATCCAGAGCACAGAGGTGTTTTGACTATTGCCCCCGGTCAATCCTATACCTATGAGATTGTGGTCACCGATTTTCATGGCAACCAAAGCACCATATTGGTGCCCATAAATGGTGTTCTTGAAGAGGCCTCTCAAATCACGTCCCAAATGCAAGAACCCCAACACAAGGGGCTTTTAGATGTTTTTGGGAGCAACACGGTTTATTGGTCTGATGGGCGGTATGAAATAATGATTCCCAGACAAACATTCTATGACCCGCGCTCTTTGGCTATTACTGTGTCTGCTGACACGCTATTTCTGGATCAGGATCATTATCCCTTGCAAAAGAAAATTGAGATCAAGTACGATGGCCAATGGATGACTCAAGAAGATTTCGACAAGTCTTATATTGGACGCATGACTCCTTATGGTCAAATCGCTTATCAAAACACCGTCAAAGAGGCACGATTACTCAAATCCAAAGTCAGTACTCTGGGAAATTACAGTATTTTTTATGACCGCACCCCCCCCTCCATCAAGGCAAAATCTGTTCGCGAGGGTCAATGGATCAGTAAGATGTCGCGACTCACGGTTTTGATCGAGGATAAAGAAAGTGGCATCAGTGCTTATCGGGCCACACTCAACGGTCACTTCATTCTTATGGAGTATGACTATAAAACAAAACAATTGGTCTATGATTTTTCTGATGCAATCGTGTCCGATACAGAACAGAATTTAGCAGTTGTTGTTCTGGATAATGTAGGAAATAGTGCTACTTTTGAGCTTACGTTTTATCGAAAAAATGATTGATTTTCTTGTGAATAAGTTCAAAATTCTTTGTTTTCTTTTGTTGACAATGCCTCTTTCGGCGATAAGTCAGACGGCGCTGCTCAAGGGTATAGTATTTGACCAAGAAGGACAATCAGTGGTCGGGGCTACTGTTGGATATGCCAATAAAGGCGTGGTCACAGACCGCTATGGGGCATATGCTATTGAACTACCAGCAGATCAAGAAGTCACCGTCCAATTTTCTTATTTGAGCCTCAANACTCTGAGTTTTAAATTGACCTTAGGCCCCAACGAAGACTATGAATTCAATCCGATCATGCAAGCAGATATCGAGGTATTTGGTGAATTGATATTGGATGTTTCAAGAAGAAAGCGTGTCGAAGGCATCCAAAGTTTTTCGCCAGATTTGGTCCGAAAAATGGTCGGTGGTAACGCAGGGGTTGAAGCGGTTTTGATGTCTCTGCCCGGGGTTAGTGGTAACAATGAGTTGAGCACACAATATGCTGTGCGTGGCGGTAATTACGACGAAAACTTGGTGTACGTCAATGAAATTGAAGTCTACCGTCCTTTTCTCATCCGCAGTGGTCAGCAAGAGGGATTGAGTTTTGTCAATAGTGACTTGACCTCTAGTGTTGATTTTTCTGCAGGTGGTTTTCAGGCAAAATACGGCGACAAGCTATCGTCCGTCTTGGACATTACCTACAGGCGCCCCACAGACTTTGAGGCTTCGACTAATATGAGTTTGCTTGGCGGACAAGTAGCCATTGGCAATAAATCTGAATCTGGACGATTTACAGCCTTAGCAGGATTGCGTTATCGAGACAATAGCCTTTTTGTCAATGCAAAAGAGACAGAGACTAATTTCAGGCCCCGTTTTGCAGATGCGCAGGCCTACCTCACTTATAAGGTTTCAAACAAATTTGAGCTCGGATTTTTAGGCAACGCCTCGTTAAACGATTACCGTTATGAACCACTGACACGCCAGACAAATTTTGGAACACTTCAGGACCCCCGTGCGTTGCTGGTGTTTTACGAAGGGCAAGAGAAAGACCGATACAGCACTTTGTTCGGTGCATTGAAGGCCACACATGTCGTTTCTCAAAATTATACGGCCAAATATATCGCCTCTGTTTATCAAACAAGCGAGCAAGAATATTTTGATATCCTGGCGCAATATCGATTGGGAGAGGTCAATAACAATATTGGTGATGAGAATCTTGGCGAGGTAGAATTTTCTGAAGGTATTGGCAGCCAGTTGACCCATGCGCGCAATGATTTGGATGCACTAATCGTTAATCTAGAGCATAAGGGTGCGCTGCAGCGTGGCACCCATCATATTGATTACGGCATCAAATATACGGGCGAACATATTCGTGACCGTGTTTCTGAATATGAGATCATCGACTCTGCGGGCTTTTCCATCAGACCCCCCATCATTGATTATGCCAACAACCAACCTTACCAGGCCTACGACAGTCCAATAGTGCCTTTTAATGCCACACAAGGCCAAAATGATGTGCGTATTGATCGAGCTTCAGGATATGTGCAATGGAGTCATCGCGGACAATGGCAAGACGGAGAGCTTTATTTGAATGCAGGCGTCCGGGCGCACCATTGGCAGGTGTCTGACAGTGGTGCCATTGCAGTCTCACAAACAGTTGTGAGTCCTCGAGTTCAAGTCAGTTTTAAACCGGACTGGAAGAAAGACATGCTCTTTAGGTTTTCTACTGGTCTCTACCATCAGCCTCCATTTTATCGTGAACTGCGCAACCGTATGAGTGCAGTTGTCCCTGAGGTAAAGGCGCAGCAATCATGGCATTTGGTTTTTGGCAATGACTACAGCTTTCAACTGTGGGAACGCCCTTTTACCCTCAACTCTGAGATTTATTATAAAGGATTGACTAATGTCAATCCCTACACATTAGAGAATGTAAGATTGCGCTATGCAGCCGCCAACAATGCTGTGGCTTACGCCTATGGAGTAGATATGCGCCTGGCCGGAGAGTTTGTGCCAGGCACAGAGAGTTGGGTCAGTTTTGGTTACCTCAAGACAGAAGAGAATATTGACGATCGAGGCTATATTTTTAGACCTACCGATCAGCGGCTGAAGTTTGGCGTGTTATTTCAAGATTATGTTCAGGTCATTCCTGACTTAAAAATGTATCTTAATATGGTCTACAACACTGGGTTGCCCGGAGGATCTCCGAGTTATGCTGACCCCTATAATTTTCAGACGCGTCTGCCGGATTATAAGCGTGCAGATCTAGGAATGAGCTATTCATTAGTGCACGACAACAAACCAGGAAATGGTTGGCTCNGCAACTTCAAAGAACTTTCTGTTGGGGTCGAAATTTTTAATATTTTCGATGTTCAGAACTCAATCACCAACACATTTGTCAGAGACGTTTACACTAAGGTTCAATATGCTATTCCGAACTATTTGACACCGCGTATTTTCAACATACGCGTGACTACAGGGTTTTAGGGGACACCTTGGATATTCAGTTGGCGCCCTTGATGCATTCGGCCAACGCCTCTAAGACATAATCTACTTCCTGCGCTGTGTTGTAAATAGAAAAAGAAAAACGCAAGCTTGGCATCAAAGGAAAGCCTATATCCGCGAGTGCTGTAAGCACATGACTTCCGCCACTACTCCCACTCTGACACGCACTGCCTTGAGAACATGCGATACCCTTGAGATCTAATTGAAACAAGAGTAAGCCGGCTTTCTCCGGGCTAATGGGCAAACCTACATTCACTAAGGTATAAGTGCTTTTTGACAGGTCGCAACAAGGGCCATTAAACCGTATGCCTGGTATTTTTCTAAGGCCGTCAATAAATCTGACTTTCAACTGTCGCACATAATCATGCTCCTGAGTCAAATTGTCGTAGGCCATTTCTAAGGCCTTTGCCATGCCAGCAATAGCATAGACCGGTTCTGTCCCCGCCCTCATGCCACGCTCTTGACCTCCACCCAAAATTATTGGATTGAGCCCAGAATTTTTTCTGATAAAAGCAAAGCCCACACCTTTTGGCCCATGAAATTTATGGGCTGCGGCTACTGCAAAATCTATGGGCAATGCCGCGAAATCCAAAGGATAATGCCCTGCAGATTGCACTGTATCACTATGAAAGTAGGCCCCAAAAGATTTACATAATAAAGCCACTTGTTCGATGGGCAAAATACTGCCAATTTCATTATTGATGTGCATCAAGCTCACCAGGACTTTAGTCGGTTCTTTTTGCTCGGAAAGCAATTGTTCTAGGTGATCTAAATCAATAGCCCCTGTATCTGTCAGGCCAACCAGCTCCAGGTTGATACCGTGTTTTTGCGCAAGCGCCTCTGCAGTATGCAAAACGGCATGATGTTCTATCGGACTAGTAATGATGGTGGTCACACCAAGATCAGTTACCGCCGAGTGAAAAATAAGATTGTCGGCCTCTGTACCACCAGAGGTGAAAATAATTTCTCCGGGCACGGCATTGAACCGCTTGGCGATCTCTTTGCGGCATCGTTCTAAAATCGACTTTGATGCTTGGCCAAATTGGTGTGTGGATGAAGGATTGCCGAACTCATGACTGAGCACTTCTGTCATGACCGAGACCACTTCTGGCCTCAATGCGGTGGTGGCCGCATTATCTAAATAGACTTTTTGCATGCTTCTCTTATTTAGTAAACCAAAAATAGATTTTTCTCTGATATGACTCCAATCTATTCAACAATATTTCTGTTACTTTGTGTGATTAATACCCACATCATGAAAATTTGGTTCGCTTTATTAAGTTTATTCTTTTGTCTGAGTTGTGATGATGGAGGAATCGCCATAGAATCGTTTGATTTTGATCAGACCTCGCTCAATTATTGCGATGCGCCACAAGGTTATCTATTTTATGCCTTGAATGATGCAGAAACAGAAGCCATAATGGCTCAGGTATTGATTGATCCTGCAGCTTTATTAGTCGATGGTACCACCAATTTAGTGCTTAATGGCAATACACAAAGTGTCGTTTATCGTGTGTTTGATCAGTCTGTGACACAAGAATATTTTTGTAGTGCTATTCCGCCGAATACACCACAAGTCATTGAAGAATTCACTGCCAATTCCGGTGATGTAGAACTGATCAGTGTCGTGTCTTATGATGATTTTGATGGACTGTCATTGAGTCAAGAGGGTGATTTGAATCTTGACACGGATGTTGATGGACTGCCAAACTTCTATGACTTTGATGATGATGGTGATAATGTACCAACGCTTTTTGAGCTTGACCTAGTCAACGCGGATGGCGACAATGATCCCTTGACCAATCCACTGGATACAGACAGTGATGGGCTACCGGATTATCTTGATCCTGATGATGATGGGGATGGCGTGTTGACCATCAACGAGGACAATAATTATGATCTTGATCCAACGAATGATGTGAGTGATTTGGACTTTGGTGCGGATTATCTTAATCCAGAAGTTGCAGTAGATTATAGCATTGAGCTATACCGTGAGCATGTTTATGAAATTACTAGTGCGCTCACAGTTATTTTACGTGACCTTGTTTTGGTGCGCGACGCTGAAGAAATCATTAAGGATGTTTTGGTCCTTGGTGTATTGCCAAGGTTCTTGACCGAAGATGTTGTGGTGACGCCTTTGCGCGATTAGTTAGTATTTTGCAAACGATATACCTCAATTGCACCCATTCCATATTGTCTTGTATCCGCTGGATAAAATTTGATGCCATCGTACCGCCTGAATAGAGTTTCAAGCTCAGCTTTTAGCACGCCTTCACCGACCCCGTGTATGAATACAATACGCTGCTTTCTTTGATTTAAGGCCCATTCCAATTGCCTTTTTGCCTCGTCCATTTGGATATTGAGCATGTCAAAGTTGCTGTATGTCTTCGTATTTTTAACGAGCTTTTCAATATGGAGATCAACCTCCATTATTGGTAATGTTTTTCTTGAAGTTTTTACTACCGTCTTTTTTGTTGGTTTAGACCATATCTTGGATTGCGCCATCTGGTCGTCTGTGTTGCTGGCCAATTCACCAAATTGCGGTGGTTGCGCCACCAACTCGTGGGCCTCAAAGTCCATTTCAAAACCCTCACCTGTTTCAATAGTGACTGACTTCCCCAAGCCCACCACAATACCTTGGATGTCTTCATCAATCGCGGCAACTTGATCTCCTAACTGAAATTGGATCGGCATAATGAACTATTTACGCCGCTAAGTTACTCTGTTTCATAGGAAAATACCTACGAAAAATCTTGTTAGATACAATTATAATAGTATTTTTGTTGCGTTAACCCCCATAACATTAGATTGAAAAATCTAAAACTTATAATGACTATGATGAAAAAACTACTACTCTCTGNTCTTGGTTTGCTCTCTACTTCAGTGGCCTTTGCCCAGTTAACCGTAAAGGCAGACGCCAACGATGCCACTTATATATATGTCAGCGATGAAGTCCTGTTTGTGACAGACGACGTTTCTATTGACAAGGATGCCAATGCAACAGATGCAAATGCCAAAGCCGGCATATATTTAAGAAATGAAGGCCAGCTCATTCAAGGTTCTGGATCAACGCCAAATTCAGGCACGGGATTCATTTCTGTATACCAGGACAGTCGTTCTGATGCCTATGATTACAACTTCTGGAGTGCTCCGGTCACCTCGATGGATGGCAATGATGATTTTACACTCAATAGTCGTATTTTTAACCTTGGTGATTCAGAAATTACTGCTGAGAATGCAACATTTACCGGTGCATGGGAGGGGTCAGGAACAAGTGATCTCGTTTATGCCAATCGGTTGCCGTTGAGTATTTCAACCGCTTGGCTGTACGCCTTTAATCAAGGGACTCAGGCTTGGAGATATATTGGTAATACTGGTGCTGTTGATCCTGGGTATGGTTTTACCATGAAGGGCACGAACATCACCACAGGTGGTACTTATAACATCGACACGAACAATCAGTTCTATGAATTCAGAGGGCGTCCTAATGGAGGGGATATTACTGTGGCGCTCGGCGCCTCTAGCGGAAACTATACGCTTGCAGGAAATCCTTATCCCTCTGCAATAGATTTGGTGTCGTTTTTCAACGATCCAGATAACGATGGCTTTGATGCGATACAATATTGGGATGAAGACCGAACCATTAATTCTCAGTATTACGTTGATAATAAAGGAGGCTATGGTACTTGGGTCCCTGGTGGTTCAAACCTCGGAGACTATGCCGCACCTACCTTCGTAGGTTACGACAATAATGGAAATCCCATTGGTGGTAATTATGGTACCGGTGATGATTTAGCGCGACGATATGCTCCAATTGCACAAGGCTTTATGTTAAAGCGTGGCACTTCCGGCGGTGCAACGGCAACATTTAAAGATGAGCATCGTGTTTACGTTCAAAAGGGCGATACCTCAGTATTCAGAACACCAGTTGAACGCACGCATTTGCGTCTGCATGTGGTTTTTAACAATTATTCTCACTTTCGAGATCTTTTACTGACGTTTTCGGACACTGCCACAGAAGATTTTGATCGTGGGTTAGATGCACAACACCCAATGGACGCCACACTTCAGGAGGCCTATTTCAAAACACAAGGAAATGATTATACTGGTGAAGCACCTAGAAACCTTGTGATTCAATCGGTCCCTTTCCGTGAAAATTTACATGTTCCCATCTCCTTTAAAGTACAACAACAAGGGCGCATCAAAATTAAAGCCGCCGAAGAATTGAATGTCCCATATGACAAAGTATTCTTGTTGGATTCAGAGGACAATAGCCGTTACGAGATCCTAGGTAACGATCCAACCATAACAGCAGCCGGTTCCGTTACCGCTCAGCTCACACTAGCGCCAGGCACCTACGACAATAGATTCTATATTGTATTCGAAATGGAGCAAGAAGAGGATCCAAGACCCATTACTGATGCCGATCGCATTATGGGTAACGAGGCCTCAATGGAATTTGTTCAGGACAACCGCAAAAAAGCATTAGAGGTTTATAACCCAGAGGCTTACCAAGTCAATGAAGCGAACATCTATGACATGAGCGGTAAACTCGTTTACTTCGCTTATGCATTAGGTAATGCCAGTTATTTCTCCTTCCCTACTTACAATTTTGCCAATGGTGTTTACCTTGTCCGTATGGTCACAGAAAATAATGGCGTTGTATCTTACAAGCTCTCTGTGAGCAATAGATAAAGCCCAATGGTCATGATATAAAAAAGGAGCTGCTTGTCGCAGCTCCTTTTTTATTGATCACCTTTTAAGGTTAGGGTATTATTCAAATTCAGTGAGCGTTCTGGTGATGATGCCGACGCAGTCCTCGAGTTGGTCTTTGGTCATGACCAAAGGTGGTGCAAAACGAATGATATTACCGTGCGTCGGCTTGGCCAGTAAACCATTGTCGCGGAGTCGCAGACAAATATTCCAAGCCGTATCTCCATCTTCTGAATCGTTGATCACAATGGCATTGAGCAGACCTTTACCTCGAACCAGAGCTACAATATTGCTGGTTTTGATATAGTCATTAAGCAGGCCTCTGAATAAGTGGCCTAGCTCCTCTGCATTATTGGCTAGTCTTTCGTTTTTGACCACCTCTAATGCCGCCATAGCCACAGCAGCAGCAACTGGATTGCCGCCAAATGTAGAACCGTGTGTTCCTGGAGTGATCACGTTCATGATGTGGTCATTGGCCAAAACAACAGAAACAGGATAAGCGCCCCCGCTTATGGCTTTGCCTAAGATCAAAATATCTGGTTTGACCTCCGGTGTTCCACTACAGTCCTTTTGTGCACAACTGCATGAGCCACACGTTGCCAGCAAACGCCCGGTACGTGCAATACCTGTTTGTACTTCGTCTGCAATGAGTAAAACCCCATGGGCATGACACAATTCGGCTGCTCGAGATAAATAGTCACTGGCAGGCACGTAGACACCAGCCTCTCCTTGAATGGGCTCTACTAAAAATCCTGCAACATGCTTGTTATTTTTCAAAGCATTCTCGAGTGCTGCTAGGTCGTCATAATCAACCATAATGAAACCAGGCGTATAGGGACCGAAGTTGTCCTGCGCTGTCGCATCATTCGAAAATGAAATGATCGTTGTGGTACGGCCATGAAAATTATTACGACAGACAATGATTTGGGCCTGACCTTCTGGAATGTTTTTGTGCTCGTACGCCCACTTTCGGCATATTTTTAGCGCAGTTTCTACCGCTTCAGCACCCGTATTCATGGGCAGTGCTTTGTCAAATTTAAAATAAGAGGAGAGATAAGCTTCGTAAGGCCCTAATTTATCATTATAAAAAGCCCTCGAGGTCAACGTCAATTTTTGACTTTGCTCGTTCATGGCCTGAACAATCTTTGGATGACAATGGCCTTGGTTCACTGCAGAATAGGCCGATAGAAAATCATAATACTTCTTGCCATCGACATCCCAAACGAAAACACCTTCTCCCCGCTCCAAGACCACCGGCAGAGGATGGTAATTGTGTGCTCCGTATTTATTCTCGAGGTCCATTGCCTTTTGTGCGGCAGAAGTGGCATTTTGCATATTTAATTGCTTTATGTGGGTCAGTAAAAATTTTGTAATGGCTCAAATATGAGCAAAATTGTCAGCTGCAAAATACGGATTTTTGACCACAATATTTGGCGAAAGATGCTACTTTTGTGCCATGCGAAAACGATCCATAAAGAAGATTTTTGAACAGCTATTAGTGGTTGATGCAGGCGCCAAAGGCAAATCCATTGCGAAAGCACCAGACGGTAAGGTTGTTTTCATCCCTAATGCCATTCCTGGTGATGTCGTGACGGTACAGACCACAAAATCGCGCAAGGCATATTACGAGGCCAATGCGATCGACTTTCATGAATATTCTGAGCATCGTGTAGCGCCCATATGCAAGCACTTTGGCACCTGTGGTGGTTGTAAATGGCAGCACATGGCTTACGACACCCAGCTTTTTTACAAACAAAAGGAAGTCGAACAGAATCTGCTGCGTATTGGCGGATTGACTCTGCCCGATGCCATTCCTATACTTCCAGCGCCAGAACCGTTTTATTACAGAAATAAGATGGAATATAGTTTCAGTAATGCCAAATGGTTGACCAAAGAAGAAATCGAGCAAAATGTATCTATAGACAATAAAAACGCCTTGGGCTTTCATATACCAAGGTTTTGGGATAAAATTCTTGATCTCGAAGAGTGCCATTTACAAGATCCTATGGGCAACACCCTGCGGCTCTTTGTCAAGGACAAGGCAGAAGAACTTGGATTGCGTTTTTTCGATCCACGGGGTCAGCATGGTCATTTGCGCAGTTTGATGTTGCGCAATACGACACTTGAACAGTGGATGGTCTTGATTCAATTCTATGAAGATGATCCAGAATTGCGTGTGGCCTTACTCTCTGCGATAGCGGAGCAGTTTCCTAAAGTGACCAGTCTGTTGTATGTGATCAATCAAAAAGGTAACGACACCATCTATGATCAAGACATTCATTGTTTTAAGGGGCAAGATTATATTGTAGAACAAATGGGCCACCTTTCTTTTCACATCAATGCAAAATCTTTTTACCAAACCAATAGCCAACAAGCCCACCACCTTTACAAAGTTGTTCGTGATTTTGCTCAGCTTTCAGGAAAAGAATTGGTTTACGACCTTTATACTGGAACGGGTACCATAGCGCAATTCTTGGCTGATCAAGCACTTAAAGTAGTCGGTATTGAAGCTGTCCCAGAGGCTATTATAGCGGCCAACGCAAACGCCAAGCGCAATGCTATCGACAACACTATTTTTTATGTGGGTGATATGAAGAATTTGTTTACAGACGAATTTATCCAAGCCAATGGCACACCTGATGTGGTCATCACTGATCCACCGCGTGACGGCATGCACAAAGACGTTGTGACCCAACTGCTGGCATTAGCGCCGAATCGTATCGTTTATGTCAGCTGTAATAGCGCCACTCAGGCGCGTGACTTGGCCATGATGAAAGACGACTACGAGATCATCAGAATGCAAGCAGTGGATATGTTCCCACAAACCTATCATGTCGAAAATGTTGTACTTTTAGAGAAAATAAAGTGTACATGAGAGTTGCATTAGTTGTGGTAATGTCTGTTTTTTTTCTTGGTACTTCCTGTACCAAGGACGATCTGTGCAGTGGGGAAACACCGACCACTCCATTGCTCCAAGTTGAGTTTAGGGATTATTTGGACCGTGACGCCCTCAAGCCTGTAACAGATCTTTCCATAAATTTGCTTGATAATGATACGACAATTGTACAAAATGGCCTCAATGAATCACTTTTGTCATTGCCTTTGGATTCAGAGGCAGACCAGAGTGCTTTTTATTGGATAAAGAATGCAAGCGACACAATCAATCGAGAAGTGATGACAGTTTCTTTCTTTTATCAGCGTTCAGAACAGTTTGTCAATAGAGCCTGTGGTTTCAAAACACAATACACCAATCTGGCTATCGATATTGAAATCAATGCCTTGAGTTGGATTCAGGACTTGGACTTATTAACACCAAATGTAGAGGATGAAGAGCAGATCCATCTTATTATATACCACTAGCCTTGTCTGTGGCGTCCAGATGATGGCACAAGAACACAATCTTGTGGTGCCGGACACAACAGCACCGAAGATCTCTTACGGCATACGTTTTGGTGGGGATCTTTCTAAGTTGTTAAGAACAGCAGTGGACGCAGATTATAGTGGTTTTGAAGTAATGGGTGATTTGCGTTTCTCGAAGCGTTTTTATGCCGCAATGGAATTGGGCTATGAAGACCGGGTCTGGGACCAGTCTCAAGTCAGGTCGGCAATCAATGGTAGTTATATAAAAATTGGTGCAGACTTCAATGCCTACAACAATTGGAAGGGCATGGACAATGCCATTAGTACTGGTCTGCGTTATGGTCTTGCACGTTTTGCCAATACCCTTGAGACTTATCCGATTTATACTACCGACCCAACCTATCCTACAGTCCTCAGGACAGAACCTATAGAATTTACTGGCTTGACAGCAGGATGGCTAGAATTTATTTTGGCGATCAGGACCGAGGTATGGTCCCATTTTTATTTATCGGTTCATGTCCAACTCAAGCACATGATCAATGAAACCAAACCTGAAAATTTCGATAACTTGATCGTGCCTGGATTCAATAAAACAAATGACTATAGTGCTTTTGGTGTCGGCTACGGCTACAGTCTGACGTATTATTTGCCCTTGCTCAAGCGCTAGGCAAATGCTCTGAGTTTTTTTGCTTCTTACTGCCCTGATAGAGCTCATATTTGACAAAGCGACTCTCTAGTTTGCCGTTATAGACTTTTAGTTTTTGCGATGGCCTCAGGCCAACACATTTCAAGGCTTCCATATTNGAGGTGATCATCCACGCCTGTGCACCAGGATAACCGTGCTTGAGTGTCGTACCGATCTGACCATAAAAATGGGCCACATCATCTAAACTCAAACGCTCATCGTACGGTGGATTGAATACGATGTGTAAATAGTCGTTGCCCCTTTTTTTGCTCTGAAAAAAATCTTGGGCGTCTAATTCGATAAACTCTTGTAGATTTGCCCCTGCGACATTGATTCTGCTTTTGGCAATGGCAGCAGGATCCTTGTCGGAGCCATAAATCTTGTGGGTCACTTCGCGGATCCGTTTTAATGCCGAAGCTTCTATAACCTCAAAAAGGTCGACCTCAAAATCATTCCATGTTTCAAATCCAAAACGATCTCTGTTGAGATTGGGTGGGATGTTTGCAGCGATCATAGCCGCTTCCGTCACGATTGTTCCACTGCCACACATGGGATCCAAAAAGTCACACTGCCCATGCCAGCCAGAGCTCAATATCAGTCCTGCTGCGAGCACTTCGTTGATTGGCGCCAAAGTCACCTCAGACTTATATCCTCTCTTGTGCAGAGATTCTCCGGAGCTGTCTAATGATACAGTACAAATATTTCGATCAATGTGTATGTTGATCCTTAAATCGGGGCGCTGCAAATCAACATTTGGTCTTTCGCCGAATTGATCTCTAAATCGATCAACAATAGCGTCTTTAGTTTTCAGGGCTACATACTGAGAATGCGTGAAGTATTTAGAAAACACTGTTGCGTCTACGGCCAATGTCCCGTCAAAAGTGAGGTGCTCTTCCCAGGGACAATCGTATATTTTCTGGTAGAGGTCTTCTTCTTTAAACACGTTAAAGGTATGGATGGGCTTGAGGATCTTAATCGCCGTTCGACAGCATAAATTTGCCTTGTACATAAAACCTGTGTCTCCCATAAAGGAAACGTGCCTTACCCCCTTTTCAACCGATGATGCCCCTAGATCTCTAAGCTCCTTTTCTAAAAGTGGTTCAAAACCGTAAAGGGTTTTGGCAATCATTCTAAAATTATTTCCCATAATGTTGTTTTACCTCTTTGCAAAAATAGCCTATTTTAGCCAGACCAATCAGATTGTGTGTATGGTCTTTTTACTCCCATTTTTAGCCATTGTAGCAGGTTATGCTGGTGCGCTTTGGTTTCAAAAAACATCCGCTAATATTGCTTATCTTCTGGCCTTTAGTGGTGCGTTTTTGTTGTCCATTACTTTTTTTGAATTGTTGCCGCAGGCCTTTGAGCATGGTGGAAAGTCTGTTGGTGTCGCGCTGCTCATAGGTATGTTGTTGCAAATAGGCCTTGATTATTTTTCTAAGGGCGCTGAGCATGGCCATGTGCATCATGATGCGCCACTTAATAATTTTCCTTTAATATTGTTGATCAGTTTGTCGGTACATGCCTTTATTGAAGGATTTCCAGTAGCCCATAGTCAGCATGTCCTTTTGGGTGTGGTCGTTCATAAGGTGCCGATTGCTCTGATTCTGAGTATTTATCTCCTTAAGGCCAATATCCGTAAGATCCATACGCTATTGTTCTTGATCTTGTTTGGATGCATGACCCCATTGGGCACCTATTTGGCACTTTATTTTAGCCCGATACTTCCGTACCTGAATTATATCAACGCCGTAGCCATTGGTGTGTTTTTACATGTTTCTACTACGATCTTGTTTGAGAGCAGTAAAGACCATAAATTCAATAGCCTAAAATTAATGACCATTTTGGCTGGCGCAATTCTTGCCTTTTTCTTGTGAGCTCGGACGTGCCCTTTTATTGCTTAACAATCGAGATGACTTGTGTGCCCTTTTCGGTTGTAACACTAACAAAATAAGTGCCTTGAGTGTAATGCGCAAGAGGTAAAATGGCGCCCGGTTGCTGTGGGTTGAACAGCTCCAATCGCTGCCCCAGAACATTATGAAGTTGAATCGTTTGTATGATCTGGTCTGAGGTGATGTTCAAGCTCGTTTTTACGGGGTTTGGATAAAGACTCAGGACAAATGACGCATGCTCAGAAATACTCAACACCGTCAAGCTAATGGTCACTCCTAGTGGTAGACTGGGACAACCATCCACCAGGTTAACAGCGTAGTACGTGGCTCCATCGACGAGTTCCGTGGCCCCTGGCAAAGGATTTTGACCAGATAAGGCATCTGATTCTGAGCCATACCAAACGACATTCGTTGGCGACACGATAATGTCTTGAACCAAAGCGCCCTGATTGAAGGTTTGATTGGCTTGACCAGTCGGCGTTGCTGGGGTGCTGCAAGGTGCCAAATTTACGCGAGAAATGTACTGTGAGGCTGTAGACCACAGACTCGTTGTGCTTCCAGTGCTCGGGTCAAATATTTTGACACCATAGCCCCCACCGGCACTAAGTAACAACTGCCCATCATCTAAAGGCATGACACCACGAAGACTGCCTTCTGCCCAAGAATTGACAATGGTGCCATTAGTCCTGCTGAATTCATAAAGCCCAGCGGTATTGCCGCCATTATTACTGAACACAGCAGCATATACCGTATCCCCTGCTGGATGAAGTGCCATTTGTTGGATAAAAGTGACCTGCCCTGTTGGCACTAAGTCGTCAATTAGAACACCAGAGTAGTCCCGTCGTTCGATTCTTGTAGCCGTGTTGATATAGGAGATGTAAACTTCAGTGCCGGTGTCTAAAACATCAAATGCAGTATCCCCGTTGGTGTCGATAAAGCCCAAATTATTACCACTAAAATCTAACCTAATAATTGATGGGCCTGGTGCCCCGTTGGCGCTGCCCGAATTTGTGACCCAGACTTCTGTCTGATTGACAATATCCATTCCTTTGACGTTGTCAAAACCTGTAGACAAAGCTCCGATATAAACGCCACTCAGGTCGAACCGATCGATGCGGTCCTCGATCTGATCTGTGATCCAAAGTTCCTCCCCAACCTGAAGCAGATCCTTTGGTGTCCCCGGATTGAGTGCAGACAAGTCAATAAATGTAGGGTCGATAATGTTGCCCTGTGCGGGATCCAAAAGCACCACAAAGGGCTCTTGAATCACTGCGATGCGTTCTTGTCCATGGGTTATATGCGTCATCAAACTGATGAAAATGACCATCAAACTGGTTCTAAAAGCGATGTGAGTGTTCATATTACTGTGACTGAAGTTATTGGAAGATGCTCAAGCAAAATTGCTGTCAAAATCATCATGGATGATGATCCTAAAATACAAAAAATGTGTTTAATGAAATAAAACCATTCTGGGCGCCACTATATATATGATGTTCCGTGGTCTCAAGAGTCTATCGGAGGCCTTTTTTGGTCGTTAGATTTTGTTGTTGTCGTGGTTGTTCAGGGGGGGGCGAAAAAAAAAAGGTCCGTTA
>JGI26082J51739_10000013_pt1 | contig 91160 bp, 79 predicted proteins | sample SaaInl5LU_22_DNA_FD_51739 | JGI IMG/M metagenome (IMG submission 51739)
TCTGGAAGGGCTCCACAGAAAGAACAGGCTTCGCCTTCTTTGTTTAAAAAGGGAGAATTGGAAGCGCATGTGCCCGCGAATTCACCGTCTTTTTTGGCCCAAATTTTTACCGCCATGCCAAGCAGACCAAGGCCCAACAGCACGACGGCTACGAGGATGAGTTTAAGCGTTGCAATCATAGGGCAAAGGTAGGGTCAAACCACAAATCNACAAGGTGATGTGGATCACCCAATGAGGTTCACTTCTGGCTCAAGTTGNATTCCGAATTGCTCGAANACNCTGGCTTGCACGCGTTGTGCATGTTCCCAAAGTTCTGGGCCGCTTGCNCCGCCATAGTTCACTAGGACGAGTGCTTGTTGGGCATGCATACCCACATTNCCTACGCGCTTTCCCTTCCAGCCGGCGTGTTCAATCAGCCATCCCGCTGCGACTTTGNTCGTGCCGTCCGCTTGCGGGTATTGCGGTAGGCCCGGGTGGAGTTCGGCCAAGGCCGTAACTTCTTGGGCGGGTAATGCCGGATTTTTAAAGAAACTACCGGAATTCCCGAGCACTTTCGGATCGGGAAGCTTGCTTTGTCGGATGGCCATGACCGCATCCGAAATACTTTCCACGGAAGGGGCTACGCCTGCCGATGCCAAGGCATCTTGGATGGCCCCATATGAGGTTTGCAAGCGATGATCTCGCTTGGTCAAGCGGAAGGTCACAGATAGAATTACTCCCTTGCCTTTTAGTTGCTTTTTGAACACACTATCTCGGTAGCCAAAGCCACAATCCGCGGCATCCATCGTGCGAATTTCTTGACGTGTCCAATCAAAAAAGCGCAGGGAATCAAATGAATCAGCCAATTCTACGCCATAGGCACCAATGTTTTGGACCGGGGCGGCACCGACGAGTCCCGGAATGAGTGACAGGTTCTGCAAGCCGCCCCAATGTGCTTGGACGCTGAATCGAACGGTTTCATGCCAGGATTCTCCTGCCGCGACCTCGAGCCACACATGGTCTTCTGTTTCGCGTACCACGGTTCGTCCAGTCCAGGCAATGCGTGCCGTCGTTCCAGGGACATCAGCACACAAGAGCATATTGCTGCCTCCGCTGAGAAGCAAAGTCTGTTTCGCTAAGCCATCCGGGTGTAGCGCATAGGCGGCCACATCGGCTTCCGATTCCAAATGCACCAAGCGCTCCGCCTTGGCGTCAATGCCAAAGGTGTTGTAGGGCGCCAAAGAGGCATTGGATTCCCAAATCATGCGCGATGCGGATAAGCGTTTAGTCCAGCTTCTAGAGCATTCATGGCGCGCTCGAGCTCAGCCACTTCAAGTACATAAGCGATTCGGACTTGTTGTTTGCCAACCTCGGCATGGGTGTAGAATCCTGCGGCGGGGGCCATCATAACCGTTTCGCCTTGATGCTCAAAGGACTCGAGCATCCATTGGCAGAAGTGGTCTGCATCTTGGACAGGCAATTTTGCTACGGCATAGAAGGCGCCAGACGGCTTAGGGCAGAAAACCCCTGGGATGGCATTCAAACGCCCAATCACGTAATCGCGGCGGGTGCAATACTCTTTATTGACCTCTAGAAAGTAGCTATCCGGTGTTTCCAAAGCGGCTTCTGCGGCCATTTGTTCAAAGGTGGGAGGGGAGAGACGCGCCTGGGCGAACTTCATCGCTGCCGCCATAAAGGCTTCATTTTTCGATGCAAGCAAACCAATCCGCGCGCCGCACATGCTGTAACGTTTGGAGACCGAATCAATGAGGACCGCATGTTGTTCCATACCCGCTAGATTGAGGACAGAGGTGTGCGTTGCTCCATCGTAGGTGAACTCGCGATATACTTCATCAGCAACCACATATAGATCATGCTTTAAAGCCATGTCGCGCACTTGCTCTAACTCATTTCGGTCGTACAGTTTCCCGGTAGGATTGCCTGGATTGCACAGAAGGATAGCTTTGGTCTTCGGGGTGATTAAAGCTTCGAGGTCGGACATCGGAGGTAAGGCAAAGCCATCTTCAATCCGACTCAACACAGGGACCACGACGGCTCCCGTCGCGGTGGCGAAGCCTAAATAATTGGCATAATAAGGCTCTGGAATGATGATCTCGTCGCCCGGATCCACAATGCTACCCATAGCGATGGCTAGCGCTTCGGATCCGCCCGTGGTGACGATCATATCAGAGGCACTCAGGGCGATGCCATGTTTTTCATAATAACCAACAAGTTTCTCTCGGTAACTCGCGAATCCCGCAGAATGTGAATACGCAAGCACGGTGACTTCATGCCGTTTCAGTGCATCCATTGCCACTACTGGGCTTGGAATGTCTGGCTGACCAATGTTGAGGAAGTGCACTTTGACTCCCTTTTTCTGGGCGCCTTCGGCGTAGGGTACTAATTTCCGAATCGGAGAGGCGGGCATCGATTGACCGCGGGAAGAGACGTTGGGCATGGCGCAAATTTCAACAAAAAACCCGCTGCTTTCGCAGCGGGTTGCTTAGATTCAACGTGATGACGCCGAATTACTTAGAAACTTTGGAAGTGCCTGTGGTTGTATTCACTGGAGCGGTAGTCGTCGCGGCTGGCGCAAGAATCTCTCCTTTGATGGTCAATACTTCGGTAGCATTGGACGCGTTGCTTTGCACGGTCACCGTCTTTTGGAAGCGACCAACCCGGCGGGTATCATACTTCACCTTAATCGCTGCCGTAGCGCCTGGGGCAATGGGAGTGCGTGGCCACTGAGGTACCGTACAACCGCAAGAACCGACACAGTTCGAGATGATTAAAGGCTCTTTGCCGTTGTTCTTAAAAGTGAATTCACGCTCGCCATTGGCATCTTTTTCAAGTTTACCATAGTCGATTGTTTTGTTCTCAAACGCAATATTTGCAGCGTTGGGATTAGCTTCTTGGGCATACATGGCCAGGCTGGAAGCAAATACCAGAGCGGCGGTGGCGAAGAAATTTTTCATGGCTTTTATGCTTGAATATTGTTTGACATGGACGGCAAATGTAACCGCCAATTTGGTTACTGCAAAAAAAGTGCCAACTCCTACCTTTGCGCTCTATGGAAATTGCCTCAAAATATGCTCCCGGTCAGGTAGAGCGACAATGGTATACTCGTTGGATGGATGGAAAAGCATTTTCGTCTACGCCCGATGCTCGACCCGCCTATACCATTGTCATTCCGCCGCCTAATGTGACAGGAGTCCTCCACATGGGGCACATGCTCAACAACACGATTCAAGATGTGTTGATTCGACGCGCCCGGATGCGCGGCTACAATGCCTGCTGGGTCCCCGGCACAGACCATGCCTCCATTGCCACGGAAGCCAAGGTGGTTCAGAAGTTACGCGAATCCGGCATTAAGAAGTCGGATCTAAGTCGAGCGGCCTTCCTTGAGCATGCCTGGGAGTGGACCCACAAGCACGGAGGAATTATTCTGGAGCAGCTCAAGACCTTGGGCGCTTCCTGTGATTGGGATCGTACGGCATTCACCATGGATGAAACGCGCAGCCAAAGTGTTTTAAAAGTTTTTGTTGATCTCCACGAAAAGGGACATATCTATCGCGGTCAACGCATGGTCCACTGGGATCCAGAGGCAAAGACCTCTTTGAGCGACGAAGAAGTGTTGCACAAAGACGTACAAGCGAAGCTGTATTACGTGCGCTACGAAGTCGTAGAGACTCCAGGAACCTACCTGACGGTAGCCACTTCGCGCCCGGAAACCATCATGGCCGACCGCGCCATTGCGATCAACCCGAAAGACGAGCGCTACACGGCACTGCATGGCTTGCATGTTCGGGTCCCCCTGGGAGGGATGGAGATTCCCATCATCACGGACGAGTATGTGACGCCGGATTTTGGCACGGGCTGCTTGAAAGTGACGCCTGCGCACGACTGGAATGATTTTGCGATTGGCCAGAAGCATGGCCTCGATGTAATTGATGTTTTGAACGAGGATGGCACCTTGAACGAACACGGCCTGGAATGGGCAGGTATGGATCGCTTTGCCGCCAGAAAAGCCACTGCAGCTTACCTGGAAGAACGCGGGGATTTGGTCAAGGTTGAAACCTATGCCTCCACCGTGGGAACTTCTGAGCGCACCGGAGCGGTCGTCGAGCCTCGTTTGTCCCTTCAATGGTGGATTCGCATGCCGGAGTTAGCCAAGCCTGCCTTGGACGCGGTAATGAGCGATGAGATTCAGCTCATCCCGGAAAAATTTAAGAATACCTACCGCCACTGGATGGAAAATGTCAAGGACTGGTGCATCTCGCGCCAACTTTGGTGGGGCCACCAGATTCCCGCATACTTCTTCGGGGAAGGCGAAGCGGACTTTGTCGTGGCATTAACGATCGAAGAAGCATTGGAAAAGGCGCGCAAGGCGTCAGGTAACTCGGGGCTCCAAGCAAGCGATTTGCGCCAAGACGAAGATTGTTTGGACACTTGGTTCTCGAGTTGGTTATGGCCTATATCGGTATTTGACGGAATCAATCACCCCAATAACCCCGAACTCGACTATTACTATCCCACTCAAGACCTCGTGACGGCCCCCGAAATTCTGTTTTTCTGGGTTGCGCGCATGGCGATGGCGGGCTACGAATACACGGGTAAAAAACCCTTTGAAACAGTCTACCTCACGGGCATTGTCCGCGACAAGCAGGGCCGCAAAATGTCCAAGTCCCTCGGTAATTCTCCCGATCCACTGACCTTGATTGAGCACTATGGAGCGGATGGGGTGCGCATGGGTATGCTCATGAGTTCCCCTGCCGGAAACGACCTACCTTTTGATGAAGACCTCTGCCTTCAAGGCCGAAACTTCTCCAATAAGGTCTGGAACGCCCTACGCCTGGTCAAGGGCTGGGAAGCGGGTGACGTGGAAGTCGATGCGGCCTCTGAGTGGGCGATGACCTGGTTTGAGCAAGTGCTCTCGGAAACCCTCACACACCTTGAAGATGACTTCCAGAAGTACCGCCTATCGGATGCGCTGATGCGATTGTACAAGTTGATTTGGGACGATTTCTGCTCCTGGTACCTCGAAATGGTCAAGCCTTCCTACGGTGAGCCCATTGCGGCACCCGTTCTCGCGAAGACCCTGGATTTCTTTGAGGCGCTCATGAAGGCCTTACATCCCTTTATGCCCTTCATCACGGAGGAGGTTTGGCACGTGTTGCGCCAGGTGGATTCGGACGACTTCTTGAACTTGCAAGCTTGGCCTGAACCCGGCACCGCCGACCGAGACCAACTCGCGGCATTCGCGCATGTGGAAGAACTCATTGTGGCCCTGCGCAACGTTCGCAAGGAGCGCAATCTGTCCTTCAAACAGCCCATGGACCTTCGCTTTAAGGGCGATGCGCCCTCCGGTTTGGCTGTGGTGGAGAAACTGGTAAATGCCCCCGGCGCTTGCGCTGAGGTGCCCGAAGGCGCCTTGGCGCTTCTCGCAGGTACTCGCGAGTACTTCCTCGTTTTCTCTGCGGAGGAGTCGGCCTTGAGCGACGAAGATCGCGCCCAAATTGAAAAGGACATCGCCTACTACACGGGGTTCATTGCTTCTATAGAAAAGAAACTTAGCAATCCAGGCTTCGTCAACAATGCACCTCCTGCGGTCATTGAGATCGAACGCAAAAAGGTCAGCGACAGCCAGGCTAAATTGTCGGCGTTGCAGGCACGTTTGGGCTAGGAAGCGCCCGCGGCGCGTTGGGAAGCTAGGGAACTCGGGCTTTGCCCTCGCGCTGGGAAGCTAGAGAGCTAGGGTGAATCATGCATCCTAACCAACAAACGAAAAAACCAACAAACCGAGGGGGCGCGCAGCGCCCCCTTAAACCCTTAAACCCTTAAACCTCTAACCGCGCTGCCGCAGCACCTCATACAATGCCATGCCAGCGGCTACAGATACGTTGAGAGAACCGAGCTCGCCCACCGTTGGGATTTTGGCGTGCGTTCGGCAGCCCTTCCACACAGCAGGGGAAATGCCATCCTCTTCAGAGCCCAATACGAGCGCCACGGGAAGGGTAAAGTCGGCTTCGGCGAGGAGGGAATCGCCTTTTTCGGTGCAGCCTACAATCGAGAGGCCGCTATTTTCGAGATCCGCCAGGGCGTGTGAAAGATTCTTTACCCGGCAAATAGGTAGACGGAGCATGGCGCCGGCGGAGGATTTGACGGCGTCCGCGTTCATGGGGGCAGATTGTTGCTCGGGGATGACCAGGGCATGCGCGCCACAGCATTCAGCACTGCGGGCGATAGCTCCCACATTGCGGACATCGGTGACGCGGTCGAGCACTACGATGAGCGGCGTTTCACCCCGTTCGTAGCAGGCGCCTACGACATGGTCTAATTCGGCAAAACTGACCGCGCTGAGGAAGGCGATGACGCCTTGGTGGTTCTTTTTAGTGAGGCGCTGCAGTTTTTCGACGGGGACAAATTTGACATGGATTCCGCGGGCTTTCGCGGCCTCCAGCACGGGATCCACCGAGTCTTGACGTCCTCGCGTGACAAAAATGCGGTCTACTTCTTGGCCCGATTCGAGCGCTTCAAGCACGGGGTGCACCCCGTAAATCATGCCTTCCATTTAACTAGGGGTATCGGTGGATTCTTCCTCGGAGGGGGCGGCATCCATGGCGCGATCCACGAGGTTGGGATGCACTGTTTTACTGTTTTTGAGGCCAAGTACCCGCAGGTTCTCGGTGCGTCGTACAAGATTGCCCTTTCCTTCCACGAGCATTTTCATGCTGTTTTCATAACTCCGCTTGGCGGTATCCATTTGGCTGCCCACCTTGATCAATTCCTCTGAGAAGCCCACAAATTTGTCGTAGAGGTCGGAGGCTTGACGGATGATTTCCTGAACATTGGCATTCTGACGTTCCTGGCGCCAGAGGGTGCCGACGGTACGCAGGGTGGACCATAGGCTCGTGGCGCTCACTAAGGCAATGTTCTTGTCGAAGGCTTCCTGGTAGAGGCCGGGTTCGGCCTGTAACGCCACCGAATAAGCGCCTTCAATGGGTACAAAAAGGATGACAAAATCTAAGGAAACCCCGTAGAGGTTCTGGTAGTTCTTTTCGCTGAGCCCGCGAATGTGGTTCTTTAACGATTGAATGTGTTCCTTCAATGCCACGGCCTGTTCTTCCGGATTATCGGCATTGACAAAACGCTCATAGGCCACGAGCGAAACCTTGGAGTCTATGATAATATTTTTACTCTCAGGTAGGTGCAATACCACATCCGGTTGGAAGCGTTTCCCATCCTCCGTGGTGACACTTTCTTGGACTGAGTATTCTTGACCCTTTGTTAATCCGGTTCGTTCCAAAAGCCGCTCAAGGACCATTTCGCCCCAGTTGCCTTGCATTTTTACGTCGCCGCGCAGGGCCTTGGTCAATTGATTGGCTTCGTTCTTCAGTTTTTCGTTTTGCTCGACCAGTTTGGTTACCTCGGTCTTTAATTCAATCCGTTCTTTTTGCCCTTTATCATGGCTTTCTTGCACGCGCTGGCCGAAGATGTCTAATTTCTCCCGGAAGGGGGCTAGAATGACCGAAAGTTGAGCCGAATTTGCTTCTTTCATTTGCTTCTGAAGCGCCTCGGTCTGCGCTTGCAGCGCCTCNTGGGCCATGAGCTTAAACTCCTGACTCATTTGTTCTTTTTGTCCCTCGNGCTGGTTTAAACGCTCTTGCAACCGTGCCCCTTCAATTTCTGCGGCGCGCAGGGCCTCCTCGAGTTCGCGGATACGAAGTTGCAAGGCGCTGGACCCATCGCTCTCACCTTTTTGGCGTTGCAACCAAACCAGATAAACCGAAGCAGCCGCAGCCACCGCAAGAAGTACAAGAATGAGGGTGTTGGTCATGTGATCAAAGGTAAGCCCTCCAAGCACCAGTTGATGGGTTCAAGGCCTTGAGCTTGGAAGAATTGATTCGTTTTTGAAAAGGGTTTGGAGCCAAAAAACCCCCGATAAGCCCCCAGAGGAGAGGGGTGGGCGCTGCGTAGAATCACATGCCGCTCCGTCGGTAGCGAGGCTCCTACTTTTTGGGCGTCATTCCCCCAAAGCCAAAATGCTCTTGCACCCGGACGCGTCGCCAGATGGCTGAGAATGGCCTGAATCATGGGACCATATGGCAAATCTCGATGGCTGCCTGCAGAACCGGCGCGCACACTTAAGGAGGTATTTAGCAGGAGGACCCCTTCGTTCTTCCAAGGCGTCAAATCTCCGCTGACAGGCATGGCAAAGCCGGTGTCATGATGGTATTCCTTATAAATATTCCTCAGAGAGGGAGGGATTTTTTGTCCCTGTGGGACTGAAAAAGCGAGTCCATTGGCTTGATGCTCCCCGTGGTAGGGGTCTTGTCCCAAGATCACTACGCGCACCTGATCGGGGCGCAGTCCATCCAATGCGGCCCACAATTGATGGGCTGGAGGGTAGCAGGTCTCCGAATTATACCGATCCTGAATTTCCGCTATGACCTCCCTCCATTGGCCTTCGGGAAAGCTTTGTTCGAGGATGTTTTTCCATGACTCGGGAGGAGGAGGGAGCTGCATACTGCGAAAGTCGTACTTTTGAACAAATTCCTTGGAATGAAACGTGTACTTGCTTTTGCCCTCGTGTTGTTGTTTGTAGTAGGCTTGGCCTCTTGCGGATCTGCGGAAAAGTGCCCTGCCTTCATCGGTGCGGTGCCCGGAGGTGCTCCAACACATACGGCATAAATGAATTGGACCGTCCTCGAAGGGGCGGCGGAATTGCATGCCTTAGAGGCAGCCTCGGGAGACCGGGGCTTCTTGGTTTTCAAGCATAGCACCCGCTGTCCTATTTCGAGTCAAGCTCAGCTATCCCTTCAGCGATGGGAAGCCAAAGCGGATGCCCCCGAGATCTACCTTCTGTATGTGGTAGAAAATCGGGCCCTGTCCCTCGATTTAGCCGATCGTTGGGGCGTTTGGCATGAGAGTCCCCAGCTGCTTTGGTGGCGTCAGGGATCGGTCCAAAGGCACTGTAGTCATTTCGAGGTGCGAGGCACCACCCTGGATGCTTGGCTAGAGGAAACAAAAACGTCCGCCTGCGGTTAATATAGCTCCATGTCAGAAGTCAGTTCCCCCACTCCCGTCCGCAAGCCCAAATGGCTTCGGGTCAAATTACCTACGGGAGAAAATTACAAGCATGTTCGATCTCTCGTGGATCAGTATAAGTTGCACACGATTTGTGAATCGGGACATTGTCCGAACATGGGCGAATGTTGGGGAGAGGGTACGGCAACCTTCATGATTTTAGGCAACATATGCACGCGCTCATGTGGTTTTTGCAACGTTGCGACGGGTCGGCCTCTTCCCGTGGATTGGGATGAGCCGGATCGCGTGGGTCGTTCCATCAAGCTCATGAAAGTGAAGCATGCAGTATTGACTTCGGTCGATCGGGATGACCTTCCAGATGGTGGTTCTATTTTATGGGCCGAAACCATCAAGGCGGTTCGACGCATCAGTCCAGGAACGACGATGGAAACACTCATTCCAGACTTTCGAGGAAACGAATCCCAACTGGATCGCATTCTAGAAGCGGCTCCCGAGGTTATTTCGCACAACATGGAAACCGTTCGACGGCTCACTCGGCAGGTCCGCATTCAAGCACAATATGACCGCAGTCTAGCTGTTTTGAAGTACTTAAAAGACCATGGCGCCCATCGAACCAAAACGGGTATCATGCTTGGGCTGGGCGAAACAATCGATGAAGTGCGCGAGTCGCTCCATGAACTTCGTGAAGCGCGCGTGGATGTCGTAACCCTTGGCCAATACTTGCAGCCAACCCCGAAGCATTTACCGGTTCAACATTTCGTTGAGCCTGAGGTTTTTCAGCAACTTGAAGTTGAAGCCAAATCCCTTGGGTTCATCCATGTAGAGTCGGGTCCGCTAGTCAGATCCAGTTATCATGCGGAAAAACACATACTGTAAGCGATTTACGCTGTATTTTTAACGAATTGAAAACCATCCGAACGATGCAAACACGTACGAAAATCTATATCCTTAGCTCCCTCGCTGCCGCAGCTGTCACTGCGTTTACTTTACTTCCGAATGCGACTCCAGCCGCAAAATACCATCCTCGGCATGCCGAAGCGGATAGGGCGATTGCAGGGACTCAAGACTATTTACACATGCTTCGTGCCAACGGAGTGACGGGCGAAATTGACCCTTCTGACGTGGCTCAAGCGTGGCAATCACTCCAAAACATGGCTTCGGCCAAGACGAGCACACTCATGTGGGACACCAAAGGTCCTGACAATATGGGTGGCCGTACCCGAGCGCTTTTGGTGGACAAAGGGAATTCAGCCCATGTTTTTGCCGGATCCGTAGGTGGCGGTTTGTTCAAGTCAACGAACGGAGGCGCTACGTGGAATGTCGTGAGCGATCCTGGAGCCAATCAATCGGTGGCAAGTATTACGCAAGCGTCCAATGGGGACATCTACTACGGTACGGGGGAAATTTTCTTGGGCTACGGTGGTACAGGTCAGAATACGACGCCCAACTTTGCGGGTGGCGGTATCTATAAGTCTACCGACGGTGGGAATTCCTTCACCTTGTTGGCCTCCACACAACCTGCCTCGGTTTCAGGCTCAGGCGACTGGGCGGCCGTAGCAGATATTGCGGCACACCCCACGGATGCCAACACGATTTATGCAGCGACCAATAGTGGCTTCAAAAAGACGACAGACGGTGGAGCTACGTGGAGCACCTTGCTCACTGGAGGAATCACAGACTTTGCCATTTCGCAGACTGGAAAGATCTTTTTGAACCGTTCAGGTCAAACCATGTATTCTTCTGACGGTACCTCTTTCACGGAGATCTCCACGCCGGTCGTGACGAGCACGAGCCTTCCCCGACGGACGGGTAGCCGCATGCGCTATGCCATCAGTCCTCAGGATGAAAACTACGTGTATGTCATTCAAACCAATGGTAGCAAGTTAGCGGCCGTGTATCGTTCCATGGATGGGGGTACCACGTGGGGTAAAATCGGTCAACGCGGTAACAACTTTGATCCCTTGTGTAACGGTTCAGGTACGGGACAATATTGCCAGGGCATCTATGACTTGCTCTTCGCAATCTCCACCACCGACAAAAATCACATCTGGTTGGGTGGAATCACCGTATGGCAGTGGCAAGAGACGCAAGGATGGAGCCAAGTGAGCACCCTGAACAATTTTGGTGGAGGCAATCCTTTTTACTTACACGCGGATAGCCATGAAATGATTTTTGATCCCAACAACGGAAACATCGCTTACACGTCGAATGATGGTGGCGTTTTCAAATCAACTGATGGCGGTCAAACATGGACCGAGCGCAATTTGGGCTACAACACCTTCCAATACTTTGGATTTGGGGTAGGTAAGGACCGTAAATTGATAGGTGGTTGCCAAGATAACGGCACCTCGTATCTCGATGGGACGCTAGTTTCTGCGAATGGTGCCAAGGATGTATTTGGAGGCGATGGAGGTCATTCAGACATCTCATGGTTGCGCCCTAAAGTCATGTTTGCCGAAACGCAGAGTGGAAATTTCTATCGCTCCGATAATGAGGGTCAATCTTGGAGTTCTTTCGCTTCTCCGGTAATGAACTTGGCAAGCCAGCGTGGTTTCTCCTTGTCGAACTGGATGATGCCCTTTGAATTATGGGAAACAAGCAATGATATGAATTCGGAGGATACCGTTGTTTTTGAGTTACTTCCAGCCTTGCGCTCCATGGGGTATGGCGATGGAATCAAAAAGGTCTTCAAAGGCAAAATGCGCCATGGCCAAGATGCGGCAGAGTACTTAGCCGGAACCTTTGAGGTCGTCGCTGGGCCAGTAACCTTGACGGCAGATGCCCAAGGCAACATCAGCGGACCAGATGGTTCAGGAACTTTTGTTGCGGACTCGGGATATTTTGAAATCACCTTCACATCAGCTCCTTTGGCGGAGGTGATCATGACCTGTGATGTCTTCTTGCCCGCTAACTCCAACTTGACACTGCCTTCAGCTATTGGTGGTTTGCCCATCGAGGTAACGACCACTGGTGTGATGAATGTGGGTGATATCTACAAAACGCAAGACCCAGTTCAATCGATGTTCTTTGCAGGCTTGAGCTCATGGAGTGATGCCGCTTTCCCAACGATTGGGGGTATTTGGATGACCCGCGAAGTACATCAGTTCGGAAGCACAGAGTGGTGGCAAATTGCGCACTTGGGCTATGGGACTACCCCACAGTACATGAAGATTTCTAATGATGGAAATACCTTGTTTGTAGGAACCACCAATGGTCGACTGTACCGTATTTCAAATCTTCAGAATGCACGCACCAAGAACGAGGCAAGTATTGACTCTGTGAGCTCCTATGTGATCACAGTAGACCAAATCGGAACGTTCTCGAACCGCGTTGTTACGGGGATTGATGTGGATCCTAACGATGCCAATCGCGTAGCCGTATCCTTGGGTAACTATGGAAACACCAACTTCGTCTACGTTTCGACCAATGCGCTTTCCGCCGCTCCAAGCTTCTCTCCGAAGCAAGGAAACTTGCCAAACGTACCTGCTTATGCCGTGTCATTTGACAAGGGCAACTCGGGTCGTCTCGTGGTGGGTACCGAATGGGGAGTCTTCATGACTGATAACCTGAACTCAGGAGCCCCAACGTACACGGAGGAAAATGATGGCATGGCTCGTATTCCAGTTTTTGAGATTGAGCAGTACCGTACCAATGAGAATTATGACCCGAATGCCGCTGGGAGCAGCGAGACGGAAGGAGACTTCTTCATTGCAACGCACGGCCGTGGTCTTTTCCATACGACGACGACCTCAACGAGCCGACCTGTGAGCATTGTAGAACGCCCAGCAGATCAAAAAGGCTTAGCCCTTGGAGTTTACCCAAATCCTTCCACAGACCGCATCCAAGTTCCTCTGGATGGTCAAGGAGAAGTGCGAATTTCGGTGCGCACGTTGGATGGACGCGTGGTACGCCGTATGGACTTGAAGCGTGTGCCTTCCGGACAAAGCACGTTGACCGTAGATGTGTCTGGCTTAGCTAAGGGCAGCTACGTGGTGACCCGTACCCAGAATGGGGAAGGAGTCAGCGAAGTCATCGTAATTCAGTAAGGAGACCGATTTTAACGAATCAAAAAGCCCCGGCCATCGGCCGGGGCTTTTTTATATGTGTCGTCAAAAGACAGCGCACATCCTTCGAAGCGCTTAACGGCGCTCGGGTTGTGCGGGGGCGTTGGCCATACGCATCACCTCTTCGGCGAAGATTTGGGCCAAAGGATGGGTAGGATGGGCCTCCAGGATAGCCATTGCGTAGGCCTGCATGACCGCCATGTCTGAGCCAGGACGGAAAATGGGCACTTGACCTACTTGCTGGAAGAAAGCGAAAACGTTAGACAGGTTGGTGCTGTCTTGGGCGATGACGGCTTGAATTTCATCGCGGTGGGCCAAATAACGGGCTTGCAATAGCTCAAAGTGGCGATTCTCACGTTCTAACATCACATCGGCGCTATCGGTACGACGATTTTGGCGAAACACATCTAAGGAATCCAAGAGGCGTGAAGAGGTCAACACAGGGCGGTAGAGCGCCAAGAGTTGCTCGCTCATGGGTGAACCGGTGAGGCTGTATTCTGTCATGGGCGTGGTGGCGTCCACGGTGCCTTCAATTTCATCGCCGGGCGCAATGCCCAAACGCAAACTGCCGCCCGTGTCAAAGAGCAAGAAGTAGAAGGTATTCAAGGTACTGTCNACCGGAAGCTCGATGGATAGGTGTCCGTCCACGATATCCAGGGTATCAAAGGGGACGCTATGGTCTCCTTCAATGCGCACGACAATGGCTTCGGTAGCACCTTCAATGGCCAGGTTTACCTCGGCTGCATCGTTGGTGCAGGCCGTAACGGCTCCAAAGATGAGCGCGGCCCATACGGACGCTCGTAAGAACGGTTTTCTCATAATCAAATACGTTAGCGCTGCTTTAGGATTCTAACCGCTGTTNAATCAATCGGCTCGTGACTTTTGGATCTGCGGCTCCGCGGCTCCGTTTCATGACTTCTCCCATGAACAANCCCATTAGGCCTTTCTTGCCTGCTTTGTATTCTTCTACCTTGTCGGGAAAAGCAGCCAAGGCGGCATCAACATGGGCGAGCAAGGCGTCTTCATCGGATTCCTGTAGGAGTCCATGCGTCTCGGCCAGCGCTTTGGGGTCAGAATCGGGGGAAGCGATTAATAAAGGGAATAACTGCTGGGCGGCGGCACTAAAGCTTACCGTGTTGGATTCGACCAAGTGGATAAGTTTTGCCAGGCTGGCGGCAGGCATAGCCCATTGGTTCCAATCCAAGGCGCGTTCATTCAGCCAAGCTTGCACGGGCCCCATGAGCCAGTTAGCGCCCGATTTTGCGGGGCAGCCGGTGGCCAAAAGTGCTTCATAGTACAAAGCCGTCTCCTTTGATTCGGTCAATAGTTGTGCATCATAGCGACTAAGGCCCAGCTCCTCNTGGTAGCGCTTGACCAAGGCTTGAGGCAGCGGAGGCATGGATGCGGCAATAGANGCTTTAAAGGGCTCAGTCACGCGCACAGGCGCCANATCGGGCTCGATAAAGTACCGGTAATCGTTCGCGTCTTCTTTCGAACGCATCGCAGTGGTGCTGCCTTTGGTCGCATCGAAGGTCCGAGTCTCTTGAAAAAGCTGCCCTCCTGAATTCAATACGGNACATTGACGTTCGTATTCGTAGTCAATCGCGCGCTGCACGTTTCGGAAAGAGTTTAGGTTTTTGACTTCTATTTTGGTTCCAAATTTCTCACGCCCTACTGGACGAATGGAGATATTTACATCACATCGCAACGATCCCTCCTCCATGTTGCCATCGGAGATGTCTAAGTAGCGCACCAATTTGCGAATTTCCTGTAAGTAGAGGTAGGCCTCTTCTCCGCTTCGAAAATCCGGTTCCGAAACAATCTCCAGGAGGGGAACTCCCGCACGGTTCAGGTCCAAAAGGGTGTGGAAGGGGTCCAAGTCGTGAATCGACTTGCCCGTGTCTTCTTCCATATGAATCCGCGTGAGTCCAATCATTTTTGGAGCCATGGTTTCCGAAGAGATCCAAACGCCGCCGCCGGTACAAATGGGCGTTTCATCCTGGGTGATTTGGTAGCCTTTCGGCAAGTCGGGATAGAAGTAGTTTTTTCGAGCGTAGGCGTTGTATTCCCGTATCTGACAGCCGCATGCAAGGCCAAGGCGCACCGCGTTGCGCACAACGGCGGAATTTGCCTTGGGTAAAGTTCCGGGATGACCCAAAGTAATAGGAGAAACTTGGCTATTCGGGGCAGCCCCATAATCATAGCCATCCGAAGAATATGCTTTGGAGCGCGTGTTCATCTGCACGTGCACTTCCAGTCCAATCACCGCCTCATAGGCCGTCACTACCGCTTCGCTCATAAGGGCAAAGGTACGCGGTATCCGTGGGCCTTCCATTGGTTTTGGAGCCAAAGGAGGAAGGGATTTCGGTCCTCTCCAAAATCGGCTTCATGTGGGAGGCAATAGACGTGCACGTCGGCCCATTCATCCGGTTTGTGCTGAAGGCGCGCAAGGTCTTTTGCGGTAGTAATCACGGCATTGCAAGCGCTCTGGTACGCGTCTGACGCAATTTGGGCGCATCGAGCGGCATCGAGCGGGCTGTGGTCAGGAAAGCGCAATGTGACGGCGGCTACTCCACCTTGAACATAGCGATCTGGATGGCTGGCGAACGTCTCAAAATGCCCCGGGTCTCCAATGCCAGAAAATACGAGGGCGGTTTCATCTCCACGCCATGCGGGTGCCCCCCACCAAGGGACGGGCTCCCCCATCAATTCTTGGGCGGCAAATAGCTGTTGGTCTTTACGCAGACCGAGCCGTTGGGCAATGGCTAGGCGTTCGTGCGCATCCAAGGGGTGGGGGCATTTACTGATCAAAATGGCGGTCGCACGGCTTGCGGCAGAAGGGTCTTCTCGCAGTGGACCAGCAGGCAACACGGCGGCATCGGTATACCATTCGCCATAGGGGCAAATTAGCAGGGATACGGGGCTTCTCAAGTCCCAATGCTGGAACGCATCATCCAAGATCACGGGGCATCGGGGCGGGAGCATGGCGAAAGCTTCGCGGCGCTTTCGGGCGACTAAAACGTGGACATCAGGCGAATGCCCGAAGACGCGTCGCACAAGGCGGGCCTCGTCTCCTACCTCTTCGGCCCGGTCTTCCAATTCTACGCGCCGACTCTCCTTGGTTTTCCGCCCATAGCCACGAGACACATAGGCTACATCCTTGACATGGGGCTGAAGTTGTTCGAGAATCCACAATGCAATGGGCGTTTTACCCGTACCTCCCGCATGTAGATTTCCCAAGGTCAGGGTGGGTTGGCTTGGGAGAAAGGGGACGATGATTTTCCATTCGTAAATGCTCCGATGGATCGCCACCGCCAGCAAGTAGAGGGGACTTAAGAATCGCCAGCGAGGGTGAGGTTGGCGGTTTTTCATGCCCTAAGGAGTTTTTCGGCGGTAGTGCCAAGTTCCACGGGGCGAACGCCCGTTTGCTTTTTAAGCCAGGTGAGCTGACGTTTGGCGTATTGACGGGTGTGGGTTGCAATCAATGAAGCTATGGATGCATCATCCGCATCCGGATGGGCATAGAATTCGCGATAACCGACCGTTTGCATGGCCGTTAATGATTTGTACGCGGCGAGATTTTCTGCTTCTTGCCGGAGGCCTTTGGCCAGCATTTGCCCACTCCGCTGCTGTATTCTTTGGGTGAGAGCTTCCATAGGGGGCCAAAGGGCGATCTCACGAAGGTCTGCGTCAAAATGCGCCTTGGCTTCTCGGCCCATCGTGCGTTGGGCTGAATAGGGCTGACCACTCAGGGTGATGACTTCTAGCGCACGGATGACACGCCTTGAATTGCTTAAATCTGCGTGTGCGGCGTAGGCTGGATCACGGCGCACAAGTTCTTGCACCAGGGCCTCTCGGTCTGTGTTCCAACGGGCCTCCAGGTCGGTGCGCACTGTCGGATCTGCCGCAGGCAAGGCATCCGTTTCATAGAGCAAGGCTTTGGCATAGAGTCCTGATCCTCCAACGATCACGAGATGTCCATGGCGTGACAGCTCTTCCTGTACAATGGGACGCGCCCATTGGGCGAAAGACATGGCGGTGAGGGGGCTGTGAATGGAATGACTCGCAATCCCTAGGTGATGGGCAGCGGCCAATTCTTCGTCACTGGGCCGGGCAACTCCAATATTGAGTTCTTGATATACCTGGCGGGCGTCACAGTTTAATACGTTGGCTTGCAGCTTGTTGGCCAGCGCAATTGCGAGGGCCGTTTTTCCCGAGGCCGTGGGTCCATGAAGCATCCAAATGTGAGGGCGTGACATACTACGAAGGTAAATCCTCTGCGAGTTCTTCGTAACTTGGATATACGGCATGGAAAAGATCATCTCAATACAGCGCGAGGAATTGAGTCAAAGGACTCTAGGCAAGGCACCTTTGTTGGCTGAAGAAGATCGTCATGCTCGGTGGAAATCGCTGCACAAGGCTACCTTCGTGGGCAACCTGCGGGAGGAAAAAGTGCTCATCTTTCTTCAAGGTGAAGCGGAAGCGGTATATCGTGTAGAGACCACCTTGTGGGCCTGTACACCGGAGTGGGCCGTTTTCAAAGATGGCTTACGGATTCCAGTGGATGCGATTGTGCGCGTCGAATTTTACCAGGCATCGGAGGAGTAGCCGTCGAGATCTTCCTCGTCAAAGCCATACTCATCTTCTTCTTCATCCTCATCGTCGGCATAAGCCAGCCCGCCTTCCCCTGCGAATTCGGGATCTGGAGCCTCTTTAGGCCGGTCGCCATAGGATAAGGTGACCTGCGCTTGGTCTTGGTCCCCCTCGTCTTGACGCACAAATTCAATCATAAAGGTCCACATGGCTAGGAAGTCGTAGACAAAAATCAGACGCTTCCCTGGGCTGCCCAAAATGCGATCGAGGACATGGTCGCTCATGGCGCCTAAACCATTGGGGTCCATGGCAATGAGCGGAATTTCATCTAATTGTGTCCATTGATCATCCGTGGTGTAGAAGGAAGCCATTTGGCCTGCTTCTAATCGGTAGGCCGCGGCCACGGCATGGTGCAAATCCTCTAAGCTCGCCGCACTATCAATGGCGATATCACGAAATACATCATCCGGACAATGTAAAATGGCGCGAAGGGTCAAACGTGTTTTCATAGAGCAATCTGTGGTTCAATGCCCATGGATCGGGCTAATTCATAAGCTAGACGTCGAGCGTCTTCAAAGGTATTCGGGATTTTCCCATCCAAGACCGCTTCGCGAATCGCGAGTTTGAGTTCGCCAATTTCGCGGCCAGGCGGTAGGCCAAACCACTCCATAAGTTGGTTTCCATCCACTGGGGGTTGCCAATTGCGCAAGTGGTCACGGGCTTCCACTTCGATCAGTTTTTCCCGGACTTTCTGAAAGTTCGCTAAGTACTTGGTTTTCTTTTTGGGGTTTTTGGTGGTGATATCCGCCTCGCAGAGTTGCATCAAATCATCAATGGCCTCCCCAGCATCGAAAAGCAATCGACGAACGGCAGAGTCCGTGGCCAAATCACTGGCTACTGCAATGGGGCGAGAGGACATTTGGACCAATTTGACCACATAATGCAAGCGATCGTCTAGTGGGAGGGAAAGCCGTTTAAAGATTTTCTTGGCCATTTTTCCGCCTAGATACTCATGGCCATGGAAGGTCCACCCTGTTCCTTTCACAAATCGCTTGGTCGGTGGCTTGCCGATATCATGCAACAAAGCTGCCCAGCGATGCCAGAGATTCGGCGAAACGGAGGCGAGGTTATCAAGGACCTCAAGCGTGTGCCAAAAATTGTCTTTGTGCAAATGCCCTTCCACTTCATCCACGCCGGCAAGTGCCGCCACTTCGGGCAAGAGGTAGGGGAGTAAGCCCGCCCGATGCATCCAAGCAAAACCAATGCTTGGCTTGGGCGTTTCCATGATCTTGTTGAGTTCGGTTGCTATGCGGTCGGCAGAGAGAATTTCTAAACGCGGAGCGCATTGCTGAATTCCTGCCAGGGTATCCGGGTGTAGCTCAAAGTTCAATTGGCTCGCAAAGCGCACGGCCCGTAGCATACGCAAGGGGTCGTCTTCGAACGTTTTGATCGGGTCTACCGGTGTTTTTAAGATCTTGCTTTGGAGATCACCTTGACCGTCAAATGGGTCCAGTAATTCTCCAAAATTCTCCGTATTGACCGCATAGGCCATCGCATTGATGGTGAAGTCCCGACGCAGTTGATCTTCTTGTAGGCTTCCCGGACGTACCGACGGATTGCGGCTATGGGCGCTATAGCTTTCTGAGCGCGCACTCACGAATTCGATATCCCATTCTTTCCAACGGAATTGAGCGGTTCCGAAATTTTTAAACACCGTGACTTTACCCGCTTTCAGTCGACGCGCCGATTCTTGAGCCAAAGGCAAGGCGTCCCCAACGACTACGAAATCGACGTCTTTTGAATTTCCGTGATCAAGTAAGCGATCACGCACCCAGCCGCCCACGACGTAACAGGGCACGCCTGCCGCATCCGCCGCGGCGCCGATGGTCTTAAAAACGGGATGAGAAAGCGCTGCAGGGCTCATGCTTACACGGCTACGTTATAGGTGCGTAAGGCGTCGTTCAGGGAGGTCTTTTTGTCGGTGCTCTCCTTGCGTTTCCCAATGATTAGCGCACAGGGAACTTGGTAGTTTCCTGCCGGGAATTCTTTGGTCTGGCTACCTGGGATGACGACACTCCGCGCAGGGATCCGTCCTTTGTATTCCACTGGACTCGGTCCGGTAACATCAATGATTTTGGTGCTTGCCGTCAAAACGACATTGGCCCCAAGTACGGCTTCTTTCTCTACGTGAACGCCCTCAACGACAATACAACGCGAGCCAATGAATGCGCCATCTTCGATGATAACGGGCGCTGCTTGGAGCGGCTCTAACACGCCACCAATGCCCACGCCCCCGCTCAAGTGCACATCACTCCCGATTTGGGCGCAACTACCTACGGTGGCCCAGGTGTCCACCATCGTGCGTGCACCCACATAGGCGCCAATGTTTACGTAGGAAGGCATGAGGATAACGTCGCGATCGATGAAGGCACCATAGCGGGCTACCGCGTGAGGAACCACCCGGATACCCTTTTCTGCGTAGCCTGTTTTGAGTGCCATTTTATCGTGGAATTCAAGCGGACCTGCTTCAAAGGTTTCCATCTTGCGAATTGGGAAGTAGAGGACCACTGCTTTTTTCACCCATTCGTTCACTTTCCAGCCTTCTTGGCTTGGTTCAGCCACGCGTAAGGCACCGGCATCAATAGAGGCAATTACTTGGTCAATGGCAGCGATGGTCGAAGATTCGCTCAATAAAGCGCGATTTTCCCATGCTGATTCAATGAGATCTTGAAGATGGCGATAATTCATGGTCTATTTTTTTGAGTCAAAAAGCTATCGAGGATGAGACTGGCCGCCGCCGCATCCAGCATGCCTTTGTCTTTTTTGACACGGGCTTTCGCCCCGGCATGGTGGGCCGCTTGCGCAGCAATTTTTGAAGTGTAGCGTTCATCCACCCAATGGATCGTNAGTTCNGGCCATAAGGCTTGAATCTGCACTCCGAGCTGACGCGCATGTTGGCTGCCTTCCGTCTCTTGTCCCTGTAAATTCTTAGGCAGGCCGAGTACGATCCCTTCTAAGTCTTGAATTTGGTAGGTCTGGGACAGATGCGTCATGATTTCAGCCGTTCGATGGCAGCCCACAGGGAAGGCCATGCTCTGCAGCGGGTCTGATTCGGCCAAACCCGTGCGTACGGCGCCTACATCCAATCCAAGCCAAATTCCCATTCTGCAAAGGTAGGTCAGGGCTGTATCTTTGCCCCAAAGAAAACGCATGGTTTACCCAATAGTTGCATATGGCTCCCCAGTTCTAAAGCGTGTTGCGGAAGATGTGGAGGTGCCTAGNGAGGAAACAAAACAATTCATCGAAGATTTATTCGAGACGATGTATGCCTCCAAAGGTGTGGGTCTGGCTGCACCCCAAGTGGGTGTGTCTTCCAGAGTATTTGTCGTGGATGGCTCTCCCTTTGCGGATGATGCGGCTGATCCAGAGGAGGCAGAGGTGCTAAAAACCTTTAAACGGGCATTCATCAATCCCATCATTTTGGAAGAATCCGGCGAGGCTTGGGGCTTTGAAGAAGGCTGTTTGAGTATNCCGGACATTCACGAAACGGTCCAACGCAAGCCAACCATTGTGGTGGAGAGCCAAACCCTCACCGGTGAATTTCTGGAAGAAACCTTTACNGGCCTGCCAGCCCGGATTATCCAACACGAATACGATCACATTGAGGGAGTGCTTTTTCTCGATCGACTCAGCCCCTTGAAGCGTCGGATGCTCAAAGGACGACTCACGGACATTGCTGGGGGAAAAGTCAGTGCTTCCTACCGCATGGTATTCAATGTAAAATGAAGAAGTTATTCCTTTTTATTACCGCCTTGACTGTCTTGGCAGCATGTCAGCGTCCCGCGGCGGAAGCGGAAGCGGCCATTGAATCCTTGCTCGCAGATGTAAGCAATCCCTTGTCCTTGACCTTAGAGGATACGACGGGATGGCGCAACACCCTGAGCGTCTTGGAGCGCGCTTCGGCATCGGTTGAGAGTGACTCGCTCTGGGCGCGTTATACCCTCGTGTCTGCCGATGTACAGGCCCAGCTTCCTGGTGGCGCATTGTATGCCATTCGCAGCTATATCGCTGTCTTCGATTCCTTGCCTCAGCGGGTGGAGGGCGCTTTAGGCTTATTGGGTGCAGCCATGGTCTTCGAAGAGAAACTTGAAGATCATGGGCGGGCCATTCAAACGTTAACCATGCTCACGGACGCCTATCCCAACACCGCCATTGCACGAACCGCAATGGAGTTAAGGGATGTCATCACTTTTGAAACCGAGGCCAGCCTATTGGATAAAATTCACCAATGGGAAGCCCAAGAATTACCTCAACAACCATGAAATCGATCAAAACCATTTTGGCCATTGCTGGCCGCCCCGGGCTGTACAATTTGACGGCTCAAACTCGGACAGGTATTCTAGTGGAATCCCTCGATGACCAAAAGCGCATCACCGTTTCGGCGCAGCAGCAAGTGCATGCACTCGATGAAATCGCTATGTATACCCTCGAAGGGGAGGTGCCTTTGCGCGAACTCTATGAATCCACGGGCAAATCCTTGAAGGGAGCAAAAACAGTTTCTCACAAGGCGGAATCAGCCGAAATTTTGGCCGCCTTCCAAAGCCATGTGCCCAATTATGACGAAACCCGTGTGTACATCAGCGACATGAAGAAGTTTGTCAACTGGTACAACCTGCTCGTCGATTATGGCTTCTTCGAAGATGAAGCCAAGCCCGCCAAAGCGCCAAAGCCGAAGAAAACAGCAGAAAGCACAGCGGATGGCAAATCCGAGTGAAGCGCAAGCGGCCTTTTTACGATTGCTCGGCATCATGGACGATCTGCGGACAAAATGTCCATGGGATCGCGAGCAAACGGCGGAATCCTTGCGAAAACTCACCATTGAGGAGACCTATGAGTTGGCAGATGCCATCGATGCTGGGGATTGGGAGGAGTTAAAGAAAGAACTTGGAGATCTTTTCTTGCACCTTGTTTTTTACAGTAAACTGGGGGAAGAGCGCGGCGCATTTGATGTCACCGAAGTATTGCATGGCGTTTGCGAAAAGTTAATCCGTCGTCATCCGCACATCTATGGGGATGTGGAGGCCACAGATTCCAAGGCCGTCAAAGCCAATTGGGAAGCAATCAAACTGCAAGAGAAAGGGGCAAAACGGAAATCGGTTTTGGAGGGGGTGCCCAAGGCCTTACCTGCCATGGTGAAGGCCTATCGCATGCAAGAAAAAGTCCAAGGGGTTGGTTTCGATTGGCCCGATGGGGAAGGGGTTTGGGCAAAAGTCCAAGAAGAACTGCAAGAAATGCGCGAAGCGACCACAGTGGAAGGCGAAACCATGGAATTAGGCGATGTGCTATTCGCCTTGGTCAACTATGCGAAACACCGGGGCTTAGATCCGGAGCAGGCCCTCGCCTTGAGTAATGCCAAATTCGCACGCCGATTTCAAGCCATGGAAGCCCTTGTTGTGCAGGAAGGGGGTTCTGTATCAGAAATGGATCTCGATGCCTGGGAAGCGCTGTGGCAGAGGGTAAAAGCAACGGAATCGTGAACTTGACTTAATGTCAATTTAATACCGACGCACGACCTTCCCCGCCTAACTATCTACGCTTCGTCCGATGAAAACGGTTTACCTCGTTCGCCATGCTAAATCTTCTTGGGACTATCCTCATTTAGATGATCGGGATCGTCCATTGAAGGGTCGTGGTATCCGGGATGCCCATTTGATGGCGGACTATGTTGCAGAGCAGACCGATGTGACGCCTACGCTATATGCTAGCCCTGCCACTCGGGCATTGCACACCGCCATGATTTTTGCTCGCCATTTTCAGATTTCACTGGATGCGGTGCGCGTCCAAGAGGAACTATACGAGTCCACGGCGGAACGGGTCCGAACTTTTTTGCGTGGATTACCGCAAAATGAAGATGCGGTGATGATTTTTGGACATAATCCAACGTTTGAAGAGTTTATCGACCAATGCCTTCATCAGCCCTTAGGTCATGTGCCCACTGCCGCGGTTGCTTGTCTTCATTTTCCAGTGGAAGCATGGCAAGACCTTGATTTTGAAGCTGAATTGCTATTCTTCGATTTCCCTAAAAATCTTAAGGCCACTTAGCCGAACTTTAGGCTATGATTCAAGGTGCACGTACTCGGTTTGTGAACCGTGATCTCAGCTGGTTGCATTTTAATGCGAGAGTCTTGCAAGAGGCTCAAGATGAACGCAATCCGCTGATCGAACGCGTTCGTTTTTTGGGAATATTCTCCAATAACATGGATGAATTTTTCCGTGTACGCTATGCCAGTATTCAGCGTCTATCCAAGCTTCCCAACCAAAAGAAAGTTCGAACGCAGTTGGGAGGATGGGATGCGCACGACTTGATGCACGCCATTCAGGTGGAGGTTAACATGCAAACGCAGCAAGTAGAATCTACCTACGAGCAGTTGATGGTGGCTTTGGAAAGGGAAGGCATCGTGCTGATCACGGAAAAGGACTTGTCGAAAGGGCAGGAGGAATTTGTCCGTAAGTACTACATCGAGAAGATTAGCCCTTCCGTCTTCACCATGATTCTCCAAAATGATCTGCGCTTCCCCGAACTAAATGACGGGTCTATTTACCTGGCCATTCGGTTGTTCGCCGATGCGACATCTTCACCGATCCAATCGCTCATCGAAATCCCAACGGATCTTCATGGACGGTTTGTCTCCTTGCCGAAGTATGGCAAGAATTATCTGATGTATTTGGATGACGTCTTGCGATACAATTTGCGCTATGCCTACTTCATATTTCCCTCCAATCGAATTGAGGCGCATTCGTTTAAAATCTCTCGAGATGCGGAATTAGACATGGACCATCATGACGTGTCCAAAACGATGCTCGACCGTGTGCGCCGCGGCTTGGAAGATCGTATGGGGGGCGACCCAGTGCGTATGGCCTATGACCAAGACATGGATTCTGGGTTTTTAGAGTCCTTGGTAGAGCGGATCGGATTTGAGGATACCGACGCCCTAAATCCGGGTGGGCGCTATCACAATAAACGTGATTTAATGCGCTTTCCCAATGTGGGTGGACCGCACTTAGAGCATCCTCCGTTGCCTCCGTTGAATCATCCGGATTTAGATTTGGAGCGATCCTTATTGCAGGTCATTCGTCAGAAGGATGTTTTGATATTTACTCCCTATCACACCTTCTCCTACATTATCCGTTTCTTGCGTGAGAGTGCTATGGATCCCTTAGTTGAGTCCATTTCCATCACCTTGTATCGCTTGGCATCCCAGTCGCGCATCATTTCTGCCTTGATCAATGCGGCAAAAAATGGAAAGCGCGTGCGCGTGGTAATCGAATTGCAAGCGCGTTTTGATGAGCAAAACAACATCCATTATTTGGAGAAGATGCGCAAGGAAGGGATTGAGGTCCAAACGGGAGTAGAGGGACTCAAGGTGCATAGCAAGATCATTTCCGTCGAACGTCGAACAGGCCAAGGACGGGAGCTGTTCTCCGTGGTAGGAACAGGCAATTTCCATGAAGGTACCGCCCGAGTTTACACGGATTATTTCCTCTTCACGGCAGATAAACGCATTACCAAGGAGGTTGCCAAAGTTTTTCAGTTTTTAGCAGAGCCTTACCGTGTGCAGAAATACAAGCACCTGCTTGTTAGCCCGCATTTTACCCGGAAAGGCCTTGTCAAATGCATCGATCGAGAGATTGCCCATGCCAAAGCAGGGCGTACTGCCGAGATTTGGATGAAGTTCAACAGTCTATCGAGCTATGATTTAGGTCAGAAGCTCTACGAGGCGAGTCAGGCGGGGGTGAAGATCAAGCTCATTGTCCGTGGAGTGTGTTGTGTCAAGCCAGGTATCCCAGGACTCAGTGAGCATATCGAAGTCATTTCTGTCGTTGATCGATTCTTGGAGCACAACCGCGTGTATGCCTTCAGCAATGGAGGTAAGTGGAGCATGTATGTGGCCTCCTTTGACTTAATGACCCGAAATTTGGACCTCCGAGTCGAAGTAGGGGCACCCATTTATAGCCCTTCCGTGCAAGCCGAAATTTTGGATCATATGGCATGTATGTGGAAAGACAATGTCAAAGCACGTATGCATGGGGAATCCTCCATGAATGCCTACCGAAAAATCCCTGGACCACGCATTCGCAGTCAAGAGGAATTGTATCGCTATGCGCAGAATCAACTGAAAACGGGAGGTCACTCATGAATATCGTCAAGCTTGCCGCCATTGACATTGGGTCGAACTCGCTGCGCTTGTTGGTGAGTAATGTCATCCCAACGACGGAGTACACGCACTACAAGAAGGCCTCGATGACTCGTTTGCCCGTGCGATTGGGAGAAGACGTGTTCAAAACAGGTCGGATTTCAAAAGAGACGGGGGAGCGCCTGGTCGAATCGATGCGCGCCTTCGCGGCCATCATGAAAGTAAATGGGGTAGTATCCTATCGCGCCTGTGCTACGAGCGCCATGCGGGAGGCCAAAAACGCCGCACGCTGGATTCGCAAGATTCGACGAGCTACAGGCATCCATATTGAGGTCATTGATGGAGATGAGGAAGCCCAATTGATTTATCATGCCAAATTATTTGACAAAATTCAACCGGAAGAATCCCACTTGCTCTTCATTGACGTCGGAGGAGGTTCCACAGAATTGACCTTTTTCTCCGATGGTGAAGCGGGGATGTCCCGCTCCTTTCCAATTGGAACCGTGCGTAGTTTGAATGCCGTTGATAGTCAGCGTGAATGGGCCACCATGCAAGCATGGGTGGAAGAACATGTGAGAAAGTTAGGGGCTTCCGTAGCGCTTGTTGGCTCCGGCGGAAACATCAATAAGGCCCATAAACTTTCGGGCAGACCCCTGAGCGAGCCTTTATCCCGTCAGTACTTGGATCGATTGAGTAATCAAATTTCCGCGTTAAGTACGGAGGAACGCGTCATGCAAATGGGGCTAAATCTAGATCGGGCAGACGTCATTGTTCCTGCACTTCAGATTTACCGACGCGCCATGAAATGGGCTGGGGCGACATGGATCTATGTGCCTAAAATTGGCGTCTCCGATGGAATGATTCGTGAACTCTATCACCGTGAATTTAAAGCTTTCCTTGAATGAGACCGGTCGTTGTTTATCTATTCCTTGGGCTGAGTATGGGCCTGTTGAGCACCCTGGCCTGCACCCGGTCAGGACAAAATACATTCGAGGTACATATTGCGGTGGAGACGACGGAGCCTCTCCTCGAGGGCGATACGATGTTTATTACCGGGAACATACCCGAATTGGGCTCGTGGAACGGCCGAGGACTTCCAATGACCCGGGTGCAGACCAATCGATGGGAGGCCCACTTTAGCCCTAAGGACTCTGCCTTTGCATACAAACTCACCCTTGGGGATTGGTCCCGTGAAGCGGAGTTAGTCGAAGGTCTAGCATATCGTGACTTAGGTGGCTGGCATGGATTGGACACGTTGCTGCATGCCAAAACATTCGGCCCAGCGCAGCGCCATAACGATGGCCAAGTGAGCGGCTATCTTCACGTTGTCGACGCGCCGGTGGATCCAGCAGGAATCATTCCTTCTCGGAAGATGTGGCTCTGGACGCCTTATGATCTCAAAAATACCGAGCTCGCCGGACCGATGGACTTGCTCCTTATGTCCGATGGCCAAAACTGTATTGATCCAGCGACCAGCACCTTTGGGGTGGATTGGGCGGTGGATGAGGCCATTCTGTCCTTGATGGAAGCTGGCCGAATTCGACCCACCATGGTTGTCGCCTTAGCCTGTGCCACCGAAGGCGGAAATCGTCGTCGTTTGGAATACGGCCCGGGTGAATTGGGCGAAGCCTTCACGGACTATTTGGTGCATACGGTATTGGCACAAGCCCTGGAAGACCCTAATCTGACGGAAGAAAGTCATATATACTTTGCCGGTTCGAGTATGGGGGGCGTCCTGGCCTTTCGCTTGTTGACGGAGTACCCTGGCGTGTTTGATGGAGCGCTTTCCTTTTCACCTGCTGTCTATGTAGAAACCTCTACGGGGCTTGCGGTCGATGCGATTAGCCCATGGAAAGCCAAGGGGCGACCTGCGCCTTCAGGCACCTTGTACATGGACAATGGGGGCATTGGATTGGATGCGCAGCTGCAGCCCGGGATTGATCTCCTGATGGCGGAGCTTCGTTCCATGGGATTCATGGATCAAAAAAACACCTTCAAGTGGGTTTTGGATAAAAAAGCAGATCACAGCGAAGTGGCTTGGCGTCAACGCTTCCCGGAGGCCTTCGCCTGGCTTTCCAGCGGAGGCAACGATTCTGCAGAATAAAAAAAGCCCGCCGAAGCGGGCTTTGTTGGTCTGATTTCTCTTACAGAGCGGCCAAAACCGCCTCATAGTTAGGCTCTTGGCCCGTCTCAGAGACCTGCTCCGTGTGCGTGATTTGGCCCGAAGCATCTACCACCACCACGGCGCGGCTAAATAAGCCCGCAAACTTGCTATCTGCAAAGGTTACACCGTATTCAGCCCCAAAGGAAGGAGCTTTGAATGCAGATAAGAAGGCCACATTTTCAAGGCCTTCTGCGGCACAAAAACGCGCTCCAGCAAAAGGGAGGTCCATGCTGATGTTCAACAATTGAACGCCATCCATCGCATTGAGCTTTTCACTGAAAGCACGAACGCTCTTTTGGCAAACGCCGGTGTCGATAGAGGGAAAAATATTCAAAACGACGTGCTTGCCAGAATAATTCGACAAAGAGGCATCGCTCAAATCTTGCGATGTCAAGGTAAAAGCTGGGGCCGCGGTTCCGACTGCAGGTAGGTTGCCTACAGTGGTGCATGGGCTGCCGCCAAGTGTGATATGTGCCATAGTGTTTGTGCGTTTTAATGAATGAATTGGGAAAGGCCAAATCCGGAGAGGAGACCAATAATAACGATGAGCCACAGTCCGGTTGGTAGGCGGTGGTCTTTTTGAAGTTCAAAGAGGATTGTGCTCGAAACATGAAGAAAAATACCGACGACGAGCCCGCCAATAAATCCTTCCATGCCAGGTAAATCCAAGGGTAGGAGGATGCCAAAACCTGCTCCAAGCGGTGCGGCCAAACTCATGCCAACCAAAGCAAATAGAACCTGCCGCAATGGGATGCCACATTGTCGTAACCAAAAGGCTAAGAGCGCAGCGATGGGCAGGTTGTGCACGCCCAGCGACAACGCAAAGGCCAATTGTTCCGTCTCGGGCAAGCGAAGCATGGGGACGCCCTCGACCACAGAGTGAATGAGCAAACCAATATAGGCAGGCCATGGGTTGGGGTCATGGTGGTGAATATGTCCATGTTCCAATCCTTTGGATCGGCTGTCCAAGGCGAATTGGAGAAAATAACCGAGGACGATCCACAAGCCCCACGGCAAGCTTCGATCCGGTTCGACATGCGCCAATTCTGGAATCCATAAGAAGACCGTCACGGCAAAAAGGAAGGCACCAGAAAATGCGTTGCTTTTAGCCAGCCAGGCACTAGGTATGGAGCGGAATCCCGCCATGCCTCCCAAAAAAATGGGGAGCATTAAAACGAAAATGGAAAGTAAAGACGTGGACATGCGGCAAAGTTAGGTCATCGCTTTGTAGATGGACTGCAACGCGCCAAAAAGGATGACTGCGATCAGAACCCAACGCACGTAGGGTTGGGCTTTGGGAATTCGCACGATGTAGCGCCCGCCAATCCATGCGCCGAGGGTGGACCCTATGGCCAGAATTAACGCGGGTCGCCATGCTACCAAGCCGCTTTGGATGTAGAGAATCCCCGCTGGGACCGCCAAAACAAGGGCCATGAGGAGTTTGATCACATTGGCATCCCGGAGGCTCCATCGATCTGCAAGGACGAGTACGGAGAGCATGAGAACCCCAATACCCATTTGTATGTAGCCGCCATAAAAACCGATAAAAAAGAAGAGCAGCGCGTTCTGCCAAGGCTTGAGCGTGCGTTCAATTTCCGAAGCGGAGCCCCAGGAAGCGGGCTTCCAAAAAAGGGTCACCAACATGGAGAGCATGACAATGGCAATGGACCACTCCATCCCATCAGCCGAAATACGGCTGCCCAGCCATCCTCCGACTAAGGAACCGACTAAAGTGGGTAAAATGAGGCCCTTGCCCTTGTGCAAGAGGTAGCGCTTACGCGCGCTTCGCCGAACACTGGCTATGCTTGTGAAGGTTTGCGTGATGACCCCAACGCGATTGCTTGCATTGGCAACGGCACCATCAAGACCACCAAACATCAGGAGACTAACGGTAATGGCGGAACCATTTCCAGCCAAGGTATTTACGATGCCGGCGATTAAGCCGCCGAGAAAAAAAAGGAGGTCCATTTCCCACGTCATGCCCCCCAAAGATAGGGGAGGGTTGTACCTTTGATTAGATTCTTTAAGACAATGAAAAAATTCGCAATTTTCTCCATTTTGGCCGGTTCTTCCTTGTTCATGGCCTGCACTCAACCCAATGTGGTGAATGCTACGCCGGAGGAACATCATGAAATCCCTTATGAGATGGCCTCTCAGTTGGATACGGTGGAGCTAGGCGAAAGCCGAGTTTATGCGATCCATTATACGTGGGTTGGTGGCATGAAGGATACCAGCATCGTGTATTATCTGAGTTTGTATGCGGGTAAGGCTTCAGAATCGGATACCTTGTATGAATACTTGGCTGCGGGTGACACCGTCCAAGGAGATTATATCTTCAGTAGCGTGCCGGTCAGTTCGGGCACGGCAGCCTATAAAACGCATTTAGAACCCTATACCACACATGGCAAATAATCATGCCCCCGATGAGGTTTTCATCGCCAAGACCCTGATGGGCTTGGAAGACGTTCTTCGCGATGAACTTCTAAAACTCGGTGCGCGTGACTTGACCCCGATGACTCGGGCAGTGAAATTTAAAGGGGACCTCGGCTTTCTCTACAAGGCCAACTTGTGCCTTGGTACGGCGGCACGAATTCTGCGCCCCATTAAATATATCGAAGTGAACTCCCCCGATGATTTGCTGATGGGGGTGCAAAAAATACCATGGGAAAAGTGGTTTCACCCAGACAAGACGTTTGCCGTGTACGCCTCAGGGAGCCATCCAGCCTTTTCTCATACAGGCTATGCCGCCTTGGTCGTCAAGGATGGCATCGTCGACCGCTTTCGCATCAAAACGGGCAAAAGGCCTTCGGTGGATCGTGAAAATGCCATGGTTCGAATCGAGCTCCATCTGAATAAGCGCCACTGTACCGTCAGCCTAGATGCATCGGGAGATTCCCTACACAAACGGGGTTACCGTCAAGAAATGACCATGGCTCCTATGAGCGAAGTGTTGGCAAATGGACTCATTCGACTCACGGGATACCGCGGAGATCGCGCCTTGTATGATCCCATGTGTGGCTCCGGAACGTTGGCGATCGAAGCGGCCATCATTGCGGATCGCCTCCCCGCCGGGATTTACCGAAAAAGTTTTGGCTTCATGCATTGGTTGGATTACGACAAGGAGTTACATGCACTTATAGAAGCGGCGGCGCTCAAGCGGATCTCCGAATCTCCGATGCCCATCTTTGCCTCAGATATTGATCGGCGTGCCATGGATGTTGCCGAGAATAATGCGGTGTCTGCTTTGGTCGATGAGCGAATTACCTGGTCTGTGGAAGCATTTGAATCCACTCGGCCACCCGCAGAACGTGGTATCCTCGTGATTAACCCGCCCTATGGCCGTCGGCTAGAAACAGATGTTGAAGAAACGTTTAGCCGCATTGGCGCCCACCTGCGCGAACACTACACCGGCTGGACGGCCTGGGTGGTGGTGCCGAGTGCTGCGGCGAACAAGGCCTTGCAAATGAAAGCCGCACAACGGATTCCATTTCAAAATGGTGATTTGGATTGCATGTGGCAACAGTTTGATATTTACGAATCATGAAACATATAGGAGTACTAACCTCGGGAGGAGATTCTCCGGGAATGAATGCCTGCGTGCGTGCAGTGGTGCGCACGGCTACGTTGAATGGCATGGAAGTAACCGGATTTTACCGAGGCTATGAAGGTCTGATGGAGGATGACGGAGTAGCCCTGAGCCGATACGATGTGCGGAACATCATTCACCGGGGAGGAACCTTTCTACAGACGGCACGCAGCCAAGAGTTTCGTCAACCTGAAGGGCGGAGTAAAGCCGCTCAAAACCTTCAAAACCGTGGGATCGAGGGACTCGTGGTCATCGGGGGAGATGGCTCCTTTACCGGGGCAAAATTCCTATCTGAGGAACATGGTATTTCCGTGATGGGCTGCCCTGGAACCATTGATAATGATCTCTTCGGAACGGATTATACGATTGGATATCAAACAGCCGTGGATACTGCCGTGGAGGCGGTGGATAAAATCCGCGATACGGCGGCCTCACACAACCGATTATTTTTTGTGGAAGTGATGGGCCGGGATGCTGGTTTTATTGCCTTGCGTACGGGGATCGCTGCCGGCGCTGAAGGAGTGCTTATTCCTGAAACCCCAACGGATATTCATCGGTTGGTGTCCTACTTGAAGACGGACTTCCAAAAGAAGCGCCGTAGTGGCATTATCATCGTTGCCGAAGGGGATGATGGAGGAGGTGCCTACGATGTAGCCCAAAAGGTTCAGGCTGAATTTCCAGACTGGGAAACGAAAGTGACGGTGCTGGGCCATACCCAACGCGGGGGCAAGCCAAATGCGTTTGACCGTATCCTGGCCAGCCGGATGGGGCATGCGGCAGTGCTGGCCTTAATGGAAGGCCGCAGTCGCGAAATGGTTGGCGTCCAAGGGAATCAGATTGCCTATGTATCCCTCGAGCAAGCCATCAAGCACCATGCAACCATTTCGCCTTACTTGTTGGAATTGGTAGACGCCCTATCCTAATTCCGAATGTGGGTTGAAGTAATTCTCCCCGTTCCCGTCCATAGCACGTTTACTTATGCGTGGGACGCGGAGAGTCTCCCGGCTCCGGGCATGCGTGTACATGTCCCTTTTGGCAGACAGCGCTGCCTGATGGGCGTCGTTCGTTCTGTGTTGCTAGAAGCCCCAACCCATGAGGTTAAAGGCATTCTCCGTGCGCTCGATACGCATCCGCGAATTCAACGTCAGCAACTCAGTCTTTGGGATTGGATGTCGGATTATTATGCGTGCAGCCTCGGGGAAGTCATGCAAGCGGCCTTACCTCATTTTTTTAAATTAGAAGAAGATGCAGAAGGGCCATTTACCATTTCGGACGGGGCCATGGCGCATTGGCGATGGATCGGGCGTCAGAGTGACCAAGGTCAAATTTCCGCGGCTTTTGAACAGCTCAGTCGAGCAACTAAGCAGTCGGAGGCCTTACTACAGTATTTTCAAGTGGCTCTTCGACTGCCGCAAGAAGAAGGGGATTTCTATCCCTGGGTAGCCCAAAACTCGCTTCTCGAAGAGGATGGCATGGACGCCTCAAGTCTTCGTGCCCTCCAAAAAAAAGGCTTCCTTGAAAAGACCCTACGGATGGAGTCTGAAGCCCATTGGCCCAATACGGAGGCCGATTTGGCTGCGTTGTCTTCGGCCCAAAGTAGGGCCCTAGCCGAGATTCGCGAAGGAATGGAAGAAGGGAAGCCTGTACTTCTCCGGGGCATGACGGGGAGTGGGAAAACAGAATTGTATGTGCATTTGGCGGCCCAAGCCATGGACTTGGGTCAGCACACCTTGTTATTGGTCCCCGAAATCGCCCTGACTGCTCAGTTATATCGACGTTTAGATCGATCACTAGGTCGAGGTCGTCTGCTCGTCTATCATAGCCAAGTGTCCGATGGTCAACGTCGAGATGCTTGGGAGGCGATGCTGCGTCCAGATAGTGCGCCCAGGTTGATACTGGCAGCCCGATCTGGCTTGTTTTTGCCAATGGAACGCGTGGGGTGCATTATTGTCGATGAAGAGCATGAAACGAGCTATAAGCAGCAGGATCCCGCGCCACGCTATCACGGACGGGATGTGGCTGTCTGGCTTGCTCATCAAATTGGGGCGGCATTGGTTTTGGGCTCCGCCACCCCCAGTTTAGAGTCTTATCAGAATGCGAGACAAGGAAAATATTTAGAGGTTGTTCTAAATCAACGCTTTGGAATTGCTCAAGCGCCAGCTATTGAAATGCTCTCCTTGGTCAAATATCAGGCGCTTCAGCAGATGGAGGGCCCTTTTACACGGCCTGCATTAGAGGCCATTGCCGAGGCCGTTGGCGAGAAGAAACAAGCCTTGGTTTTTCAAAACCGCCGGGGGTATTCTCCTTTTTTGACCTGCATGGCCTGCGGATGGACGGAGCCTTGTACGGATTGCGATGTGGCCGTGACGTATCATAAAACATCCAAAAGTCTTCATTGCCATTACTGTGGCCAATCTCGCGAACCAAGCCCGCATTGTCCTTCTTGTGGGAAGTCGGCATGGCAATGGCGCGGACTGGGAACAGAACGCGTAGAGGAGCATGTGGAGGAGCTTTTTCCTGAAGCACGCATTCTGCGGATTGACTCGGATAGCACGCGCAAAAGAGCCGCCATGAGTCAATTCGTAGATTGGCTTGAACACGGAGAGGTTGATATCGTGGTAGGTACGCAGATGATTGGGAAAGGGCTTGATCTGAGTGGCTTAGATGTCGCCGTAGTACTGAACGCAGATAACGCCCTCCAGTTACCTGATTTTAGGGCACATGAGCGTGCATTTCAGCTCTTCACTCAAGTAGCTGGTCGGACTGGACGTCGCGATCTCCCGGGCAAAGTCCTCATTCAAACAGCGACTCCTGAGCATCCTGTTTTGCTCGCTGTACAACAGGGCGACTACGTGCCGATGGCGGAATCCCTTTTGGCCGATCGAAAAACACATCATTATCCTCCCTATGTTCGGATGATCCGCGTCGAGGTGCGACACCGAAGGGAGTATGTGGCTCAGCAAGCGGCCCATTTTCTAGCAGGACAACTGAATGCGGCTTTAGGTGGTGGGGTATTAGGTCCCGATGCGCCGAGTGTGGCTCGAATAAAAAATGTGTATCTCCAACACCTGTGGTTGAAGTTGCCCGCAGATCGAAGCCTTTCGGTCATCAAAAAGCGCCTGCGACAAACGGCAGATCAACTGTCGTTTCACCCAGATTTTAAGTCAGTAAAGCTTGTGTTGGATGTAGATCCGGCTTAGAGCGGACTGACCCGGCGTCTTAGTCTCCGTAAATCCCAACAAAGCGATGTATTTCCTTGGAATTTCCTTTGAGTTGGCCTTTGGCGCCTCGATACATACCGGGTGAATTAAATTGAAGTACCGCCTGCCCTTGTGCATTGATCCCAATCAAACCGCCCTGGCCCGTATTGGCATTCAGTACATTGAATAACACATCATGCGCAGCATCCGCCAAAGTCTGATCTCCAAATTGCATGCGGGCATTAACTTGATAGGCCACCGCCTCGCGAATGAAATACTCGCCATGGCCCGTGCAGGAAATGGCTGAACCTTGGTCATCGGCATAGGTTCCTGCGCCCAAGACAGGGACATCCCCTACACGTCCCCATTGCTTTCCCATCATGCCGCCCGTCGAAGTGCCTGCAGCGAGGTGCCCTTCGCGGTCACGCAAAACCACACCAACCGTACCTCGTTTGTGCTGCTCTGCCCAGCGGGCATATTGGGCATGGCGACGATGGGTTAAAAAAGTATCGTTATCGACCAAGTTCATTCCGCGCTCAACGGCAAAGGCCTCCGCGCCATTTCCTATTAAAAAGACATGATTACTATGCATCATGACCTCCCGGGCGAGCGCTGCTGGGTGAAGGATGTGCCGCAATCCGGCTACGGCTCCTGCGTGTTTCGTTTCACCATCCATGACGGAAGCGTCCAATTCGGCAATACCTTCCGAGGTAACCACAGCGCCAATACCCGCATTAAAGAGGCTATCCGATTCGAGCATTCCAAGTACGCGCACCACCACATCCATTCGATCCTCCCCGCGCTCTAAAGCCGCATAGCCTGAATCTAGCACGCGCTCCAAAGAGGATCGGACGAGTGCCTCCATCTCGGGACTCATGTTTTCCCGGGTGATGACCCCAGCACCGCCATGGATGACAATTGCCGGGCCGTCAAATTCAAAATCAGGGGCATGCGCCGGTTGTCTTTGATACCAAGAATACGAGGCGATGGCCAAGACAATAAGCGCTGAGGCCCACCAGGGGAGATGTCGTTTCATTATCCTAAAGTACCGCCTTTTCGATGGCGGTCGATCAGAAGCCTCCTGTTACGGAGTTCACTGTAGGGCTTAGGCGCCTAGTGCCTTCCAAAGCACCTCTTCAGGGAGCGGAGCAGTCAGTTCAATGCGCTCTTGACTCACCGGGTGTGTGAAAGCAATACGTCGTGCATGTAGATGGATTCCGCCCCCGGGATTTGAGCGTTTTGAGCCGTATTTGAGATCTCCTTTGATGGGGTGACCGATGGCTTGCATTTGCACGCGAATTTGATGGTGACGGCCAGTTTCCAAATCAATTTCTACCAGCGTATACCGGTCGCCAGTTTGACGAACTTGGTAGCGGAGGATGGCTTCTTGTGCCTCTGGTCGTTGGGAGATAAAGCTCTTTTTCGTCTTCCCATCGCGAAGGATGTGATGCACAAGACGGCCTTGGGCAGGATGTACGTGGCCCTCTACAATGGCCCAATAGGTTTTTTCGATGTCGCGACCCGAAAAAACGGCATTCATACGACTCAAGGCTTTAGATGTTTTAACCAGCACGACGATTCCAGAAGTGGGCCGATCCAACCGATGGGGGAGGCCAATGAAGGCTTTGCCCGGCTTGTGGAATCGCTTGGCGACGTCTTCTTCTGCCCAATCTTTCAGGCATCGGTCGCCTGTAATATCCCCTTGCACCAGCATGCCCGCTGGTTTGCTGACGATCAGTAGATGGTTATCCTCCCAAAGAATTTGCGGTTCTTGCACCTTAGTAGCTTTCGGCGTCATTTGGAAAATCGCGTCGCTTCACGTCATCCACATACTGGCCAATGGCCGCTGGGATTTGCGCAGCAAGGTCCAGATAGCGGCGAAGAAAACGAGGGCTAAAGTCAGTGTTCATACCAAGCATGTCGTGCAAGACCAGGACCTGACCGTCCACATCGCCACCTGCCCCAATTCCAATGGTAGGTATAGCGATGGATTCGCTTACTTCCTTCGCGAGCTTGGCGGGAATTTTTTCTAGAACCAAGGCAAAGCAACCGGCTAGCTCTAAGGCCTTCGCATCGGCCAAAAGTTGTTCTGCTTCGGCCTCCTCTTTAGCCCGAACGGCATAGGTGCCGAATTTGTAAATACTCTGCGGCGTAAGCCCCAGGTGGCCCATGACAGGAATCCCGGAGCCGACAATGCGTTCGATCGTTGAGGCAACTTCTTTCCCGCCTTCGAGCTTAACCGCGTGTCCACCGGATTCCTTCATGATGCGGATAGAAGAGGAAAGCGCTTCTTTGGCATTGCCTTGATACGAGCCAAAGGGTAAATCCACGACTACCAACGCACGGTCGACGGCGCGAATGACGCTAGAGGCGTGATAGATCATGTGATCCAGCGTAATCGGTAGGGTGGTTTCATGACCCGCCATGACATTGGAGGCCGAATCACCAACTAGGATCACATCGATGCCTGATTGGTCCACTAATTTCGCCAGACTATAATCATAGGCGGTGAGCATGGCAATGCGTTCACCGCGCTGCTTCATCTCAAATAGGGAGTTGGTTGTGACCTTTTTGTATTCCTTTTTTGCCGTAGACATCTTCTGGGATTTTGTCCAAAAGTACAACGCAGTTCCGTGGTATCTTTGAACCCTATGATGGGAAAGAACCTTTGGATTGCCTTCGTCACCGCGCTTGCCCTGACTGCGTGTGATAACACTTTGGATGTGACCGCACCATTCGAAAACGTGCCCATCGTCTACGCTACGCTGAATCCGGATTCAGACACCCAATACGTCCGAATTGGTCGTGCGTACTTAGGTCAAGACGGTCCCAATGGCGGGGTAGCACATCCCGATAGTTTGTACTACCCTAGCTTGGTTGCACACATTCAGGCATTCAAAGAGAATGGCGATTTTGCATGGGAAAAAGCCTTAGAAGTCACCTATGATATTCCCAAGGATTCCGGTCTGTTTACCACCCAAGGTCACCGGTTGTATCGATTGATTCTTCCAGGATTTACCGCCAACAGTAGCCGTTTGGATTGGGAGTACAAGTTGGTTTTAAAGAAAGATTCGGTGAGTCCGGTGTTTGCTACGGCGGTCACTCCATTGGTTAATTCGGAGACGTTCACCTTGAAAAAGCCCACTCCCATTGGCATTCAACGCTTGAATCTCACATCCACTAAGGGTCAGGAAATCGAGTGGTATCAGGCCAAAAATGCGCGTGCCTACCAAGGATATATTGATTTCTTGTACATGGAAATGCCTGAGCACCAGCAGTCGGATTCCACCCGCCACGTAGTGCGCTATTATTTACCCTATCAATTGGGCAGTACGCTGAACGGGGGTGCGACAACCAAGACCACCTTGACCTATCAGGAGTATTACCAGTTTTTGGCGGAGTCCATTCCCGTGCGCGCGGGCCACATTCGCTTTTTTCGCGGGTTCACATTGTATTTGACGGCAGGAACGGATGACTTGGCCACGTATATATCGGTCACGCAACCTTCGAACACCATCCTTCAAGATCCGCCTTTCTTCTCGAATGTGCAGGGCGGTGCGGGCATTTTTGCTAGCTCAGCCGGGCTGATTCGCCCCAATTTGGGATTGGCGGATCGTTCTCATGACAGTTTAGTTTTTGGCAAAGTGACATGCGAATTGCGCTTTGCGAAGGCCACCTTCCTGGATACTTTGACATGTAACTGACATTTTGTCTCACTTGAGGCTTTGGTACGGGGTTTGACCTTTGGATGTCAAATTCAAAACAACTCAAGTATTCAAAATGGGTAAAATCATAGGTATTGACTTAGGCACCACCAATTCGTGTGTGTCTGTCATGGAAGGCAATGAAGCGGTGGTCATTCCCAACGCAGAAGGCAAGCGTACCACCCCATCCGTTATCGGATTTGTGGAAGGTGGCGAGCGCAAAGTAGGCGATCCCGCCAAGCGTCAGTCCATCACCAATCCTAAGAAGACCATCTTCTCAGTAAAGCGCTTTATGGGTGAGTCGTACAGCAATGTGGCCAAAGAAGTGGGTCGTGTTCCGTACGAAGTGGTCAAAGGCGACAACGATACTCCACGGGTTCAAATTGACGATCGTCAATACACCCCACAAGAACTTTCTGCCATGATTCTTCAGAAAATGAAGAAGACGGCAGAGGATTACCTCGGCACGGATGTGAATGAGGCAGTCATTACGGTTCCCGCCTACTTTAACGATGCGCAACGTCAGGCTACCAAGGAAGCGGGCGAGATTGCTGGTTTGACGGTCCGCCGAATCATTAACGAGCCAACGGCCGCTGCATTGGCTTATGGCATCGACAAACAAAACCGCGATATGAAAATCGTCGTGTTTGACTGCGGTGGCGGTACGCATGACGTGTCTATCCTTGAATTGGGTGACGGCGTTTTTGAAGTAAAATCTACCGATGGCGATACGCATTTGGGTGGGGATGATTTTGACGATCGCATTATCAACTGGCTAGCGGAAGAATTTGAAAAGGAAGAAGGGATTGATTTGCGCAAAGACGCCATGGCTCTTCAACGTCTAAAGGAAGCCGCTGAAAAAGCCAAGATTGAGCTTTCCAGCACGACGAGCACAGAAATCAACCTTCCCTACGTTACGGCTACGGCGAGTGGACCTAAGCACATTGTCAAGACCATGACTCGTGCTGATTTTGAGCGCTTGGTAGCTGATTTGATTGAGCGCACCATCGCTCCATGTAAGTCTGCATTGAAGAATGCGGGACTTTCCAATGGCGACATTGATGATGTGATTTTGGTGGGTGGATCTACCCGGATTCCAGCAATTCAGGAAGCGGTAAAGAAATTCTTCGGAAAGGAGCCCAATAAAGGAGTGAACCCGGATGAGGTGGTGGCCATTGGCGCCGCGATCCAAGGCGGTGTCCTTGCTGGCGACGTGAAAGACGTGCTTTTATTGGACGTTACGCCCTTGTCTTTAGGTATCGAAACCATGGGCAGCGTAATGACCAAATTGATCGAAGCCAACACCACGATTCCTACCAAAAAATCCGAAGTGTTCTCCACGGCAAGCGACAACCAACCAAGTGTGGAAATCCACATTTTGCAAGGTGAGCGCCCCATGGCCAAGGACAACAAGACGATTGGCCGTTTCCATCTCGATGGTATTCCTCCCGCGCCACGTGGCGTGCCCCAAGTGGAAGTCACGTTTGACATTGATGCGAATGGTATCTTGAACGTCAGCGCCAAGGACAAGGCCACAGGCAAAGAGCAGAAGATTCGCATTGAGGCTTCTTCGGGCTTGAGTCAGGAAGAGATCGAAAAGATGAAGAAGGAAGCTGAGGCGAACGCCGATTCAGACAAGGCCGCTAAAGAGCGCGTGGACAAGCTGAATGCGGCAGATCAAATGATCTTCCAAACCGAGAAGCAGTTAACTGAGTTTGGCGATAAGCTGGGCGACAAAAAAGGTTCAATCGAAGAATCTTTGGAGAACCTCAAGAAGGCTCACGCTTCTCAAGAAATTTCCGCGATCGATGCAGCGATGGAGCAAATCAATGAAGCATGGAAAAATGCTTCGGAAGAGATGTATAAAGCGCAGCAAGAAGCTGGAGACGGCGGTCAGCCTGGACCCGATGCCCCTGCCGGTGGCGGTGCCGATGACGTGACCGACGTAGAGTTTGAGGAGGTGAAATAATCTCCAAAAACGAAACGTTTATATGCAAAACGCGGCCCCGTAGGGCCGCGTTTTTTCTTTTATACGAACGTGATTTAGCGAAGCTTCAAGGCTCCGTACTTCAAAATGCAGTAGATCGCACGAAATCCATCCTTCCAGCCGATTTTCTTGCCTTCTTCGAAGGTGCGGCCGTAATATGAGATGCCCACTTCGTAGATGCGGACTTTGGGGATACGCGAAATTTTAGCCGTCACCTCGGGCTCAAAGCCGAAGCGCTTTTCGGTCAAATGCAGAGATTGCACCATCTCGCGCTTAAAGAGTTTATAGCAGGTTTCCATATCGGTCAGGTTCAAGTTGGTGAACATGTTGGATAGGAAAGTCAAGAACTTATTCCCGATGCTATGCCAGAAAAACAGAATGCGGTGCGGATTTCCCCCCAAGAAACGCGACCCATACACCACGTCAGCTTGACCAGCAAGCACGGGTTGTAGCAGGAGGTTATACTCCTCTGGATCGTATTCTAAATCGGCGTCTTGAATGATGACGTAGTCTCCCGTAGCCTGAGCAATGCCTGTATGCAAGGCTGCGCCTTTGCCCTGGTTGTAGGCGTGCGCGTGATAGCTGATGGGAAGAGCGGGATGGCCGGCGGCCCACCGATGGATGGCTTCCTCGGTGTGATCTTTGGAGCAATCATTCACGATGATTACTTCTTTTTTCCAATCCTTAGGTAAGGTTACAGCCAACACTTTATCCAAAATCAAATGGATGGTTGGACCTTCATTATAGGCTGGAATTACAATACTGAGTGTGGGCATGGGGGGCAAAAATAGGTATTTTCCATGCTACCTTGTTGTCATGAATGCCAGTGCTACCCAAGAGACCCGATGGCTGCATTTTGATCCCTCAGAGGTACAGGATGTCCAGCTTTCAAATCCGACCTCCTTTATTCAGCGCCCTGAAGCGGGAGTGCACTGGGTTAACTTTTTGGGATATCCCGAAGAATCCACTTGGTTGGAATGGCGCGAGGTATTGGGATTGAATCCGCATATGATGATGGACGCCGTAGACGCGAAACAGCGGCCACTCATGGAGGAGTATCCCGAAGCCTTGTTTCTATCGGTAAAAAGTATTGTTAAGCGAAAGGGATCTCGGGTAAAAATGGAGCATATTTCCTTTGTGCTCACCAACGACTACGTGCTGTCCATCCAACAAAAAGTGCAAGATCGTTTTGAAGCCGTCTATACGCGGATTCAAGAAGGCCGGGGTATTGTCCGCCAGCGCTCCGTCGACTATTTGCTCTATCGCTTGCTCGAAGCCGTTATTGCGCCCTATGGTATGGCCTTGGGCTCGATGGAGGATCACTTAGAAAAGCTGGAATTGGCCGTGGTCCAATCCCCGAGCCCCGAGGTGATGACGCAAGTGCTTCAATTGAAACGCGATCTGACGAATTTGCGTCGGGCACTCATCCCGATGAAAGAGGTTCTGGGTAGTATTGAAACGTCGGCCTTCATCAAGGCTGAGCATCATCCGTATTTCCGTGATGTCCGAGATCAGGCGATGCAATGTGTGGATCGCATGGATTCGCTCCGTTCAATGCTGGAGTCTTTAGAATCCCTCTACTTATCCAGTGTGGGCCAGCGAACGAATGAAGTCATGCGGGTCCTAACCGTTTTCTCGGCTATTTTTTTACCGATCACCTTTCTCGCAGGCCTGTATGGGATGAACTTCCAAAATATGCCTGAGACGGAGACTCAAAATGGGTATTTCGTGGTACTCTCCATCATGTGCGCCACCGTGGGGGGCATGTTGTGGTGGATGCGTCGAAAAGGCTGGATTTAAGCCTTGCGAATTCGGAAGCCGATGAGCGCCCATGTCGCATTGATGATGGGGCTCAACCAATTAAATAGGGCATAGATCGCATAGTCGGCAGCACTCACGTGTAGCGTGGCATATTGATACGCACCACAGGTATTCCATGGAACCAACACAGAGGTCACGGTTCCGCTGTCTTCGAGTGCGCGCGATAGGTTCTCAGGGGCGAGGCCGCGGTCTTCGTAGGCCTTTCGGAACATTCGGCCGGGAACGACAATGGCCAAATATTGATCGGCCGCCGTAGCATTGAAAAACCCGCAGGTCGCCAAGGTGGCAATGATCAAGCCCGCTGAACCATGGGCCATACGCAAGAAGAGGCCGGTGATAACCTCCAAAAATCCCGAAGCGGCTAACGTACCGCCAAAGGTCATCGCGCAGAGAATGAGCCAAATGGTTCCTAGCATTCCCGACATCCCGCCAGATTCCATCAAATCGTTCAGCAAGGGATTGCTCATAGGGATATGGGTGTCGCCGTAGGTGCTGATGAAGAGCTGCTGGTAGATGTGCGTCCAGTCAAACGCGTCGACGCCTAAGCGTTCCATAGTTAAATCGACGAGGAGGTCGTATTGGAAGAAATAAGCCGCAATGAGTCCTGCGAGCGTCCCTACGCCCATCGACACGATGGCATCAACCTTCAAAATAATCAGGCCAATACTGAGCGCAGGGATGAGCATCAGCCATGGGCTCAGGTTGATTCGGCCACTCAGCTCTTGGGTGAGCAGGCTCAAGTCGTCCAGGCTGCCTTCTCCGCCGTTCATGCCCATAAAGCTGAAGGCGATCAAAGTAATGACGATGGCGGGTCCGCTGGTAAGCGTCATGTACCGAATGTGGGTCATTAAATCCGTTCCGGCCATGGCAGGGGCCAAATTGGTCGTGTCCGAAAAGGGCGACATCTTATCGCCAAAGTAGGCGCCAGAAATCACAGCGCCCGCGACCATGGCGGAGGAAAAGCCCATGCTTTGGCCTACGCCCATGAGCGCAATACCAATCGTAGCCGTCGTGGCCCATGAAGATCCAGTAGCCAAACTCACGATAGCACAGACAATCACGGTGGCGGGGAGGAAAATAGAGGGTGATAACAGGTCTAAACCGTAGACAATCAAGGTGGGGATAATGCCCGAGATGAGCCAGCTTCCTGCGAGAGCGCCTACCATGAGCAAGATTAATATGGCCTTGGAACTGTCTTGAATGTTGTGTTGGATGCCTTCCCAAAGGGTTTTGGCCTGTACGCCATTGAATGCAGCTAATCCGGCCGTCACGCCCGCGGCGGCGAGCAAAATCAGTTGATTGCTTCCATCTAAGCTGCTGTCTCCAAAAATGCGCACATTGATCGCAAGGGCGACAATGAGGAAGAGAACAGGAAGGATGGCAAGGAGGAGGCTGGGCTGCTTAGCATTCATATGCCCTAAGGTACGCTTTCGAGGAATGCTTGAAAAGTGCTAACGCAGCCAGGGTCGCAGGACGCGCAGCACGGAAACCAGGGAAAGTCCTTTCACGTTGTCAAAGTCCCCTTCCATTTTGGTAATGGCCACATGGCCAATCCATTCTTGGGCCCCGTAGCCACCGGCTTTATCTAAGGGCTGGCAGGTGTCTACATACCACTGCAGCCAGGAGTCAGGGAGATCGGCCATCGTGACAAGGGTCGTATTCTCGCTGGTTTCCCAACGTTGGCCATCCGTAGCCCAAACGGCCGTAATGACCTTGTGGGTGCGACCACGTAGGCGTTGCAGCATGGTGAGGGCATGGGCGAGGTCGCGCGGCTTTCCAAAGCGCTCTCCGTCCATCCAGACTTCGGTGTCTGCCGTAAGGAGGATTTCGCCGGGTTGCAAAGTGGCAACCAGGGCCTCGGCTTTCTCTTTGGCGACAAAACGCACGGTTTCGACATCGTTCAAGTCTGCAGGGGCGATTTCCGCGGTGTCGGCGGTGCGCACCTCAAAGGGCAGCCCAAAGAGGCTGAGGAGTTCTTTTCGCCGGGGAGAACCGCTTCCAAGCACTAGCTGACCATCCAGCGCAATGGGACAGGCGAGGCCTACCAGTTCCGATCCGAAGGCAGGTTCCATTTGCCGTGCACTTTTAAGGTTTGTTCAATGAGGTCACGGACACAGCCCTCTCCGCCATTGATTGGGGAGATGTAATCGCAAATGCTCCGAATTTCTGGGGCCGAATCATGCGGGCAGGTTGCTAATCCGACGCGTGTCAAAACTTCATAGTCCGGCAGGTCATCCCCCATGTAGGCGATCTCTTCAGCCTTGAGTTCATAGGCTAGCATCAGCTCTTCCAAGGCTTCTTCCTTGTGTCGTGCGCCGAGCCAAACATCCGTGATGCCCGCGGATACAAATCGTTCCTTGACGGCTTCAGACTTTCCTCCCGTGATGATCGCAATCCGGTACCCTTGGCGCAGGGCAACTTGCAAAGCATAGCCATCCTTGGAATGAAAGGTTCGAATTGGCTCCTGTCCGGGAAGAATGAGGATATGTCCGTTGGTGAATACCCCGTCTACGTCAAAGACGAACGTGGTGATCCCGTGCAGTTTGCTTTTATAGTTCATGACTGAGACGCGTGGAAGCGTTGAATGCTCTCGCTGAGTGCAAGATACAGGTCGCGAAGCTCTTCGGGGAGCTCTCGGAGGTGCCGTTCCATCGTGGCCTGGTCCCCGCGTAAGGCTGGGCCCGTTTGGAGGGTCTTCGCATCACCGAGCAAAGCGTTTTGGACGGATTCTAAAAACATAGCTTCCAATCCGGTCACCCCGGTTTGTGCCTGGTACGTTTGAAAGAGGGCGGCGAGATGATTGGGGAAATTGTTTGCCCATACCGCGCCCAAATGGTAGGCCCCTCGCTGTTCGGAAGTGGCCCATTCGCCGGGGACGGGTATGCCCAAAGCTTGGTGCCAGTCGTTCAAGGTGGAAGCGAGGGTGTCATTCTCCCAAAAAATGCGGAATTGGCCCCAGGGTACGTCAGGACTTCGAAATGACTGCATTGGATACCACACCCCGCTCAGAGGCACGGAGGCCAGGGCACTTAATGGTGTCGCACCGCTGCAGTGAAATACGGGATACGTTGGATGATGCGCGACTAAGGCCTCGGCGGCTGNAGCAAGGGCGTCGTCTGGGAGGGCCAAGAAGAGTGCTCGGCTGTTAGCGGAAGGAAGGTCTATTCCTTCGGACCATGCCCGAGCAGAAACGTGTTGAAATGACCCCCCACGAGCACGCAAGCGATGGGCTAATGCCGTGGCAACTTTACCATGACCGGCGATGCACCACGTCATTTTGCTCCTTCACTCAGGCTTCGGTAGATCCGCTTCCACACTGCGAGCAGACTGCCGATCCCCATGAGGATCGAACCTAGCCAAAGCAAGTTGATATATGGGAAAATAAACGCCTGCATCAAAATGAAGGGCGGGTCATTGGCCTTTTTCTGCCAGGCAGTAATGCCATAGCTACCTTCTTCATCCTTCACTCCATCAAAACGCAGCTTGATACCTAGCGCTTCCAGTTGGACTTCTTCGTTGGAGACGGAATTGCCATCCAATAGATAGGGCAAAAGAATGGGATAGGTTTGGCCATCCATCGCTTTCAAGGTCATACTCAGCGCGAGTTCAAGATGCGTGAGCTCTCCACTTGCTGGATCAAAGGCGGCATCGACTACCACCAGCGTGTCCCCATGGAGCAAGTACTCGTTAAAAAGGAATACCTCATCGCCCGTTTTGAGCGAGGCTTCCATCGGTTCCTTCCAGTCGCCTTGCTGCTCCTCCGCGTTCCGCAGATCGGCGTAGCTGACATAGGTGTAGATATCCTTATTCCAAAAATGCTTTGTACTCGGTTCCCGAACGTTGCCCATGCGCGCATTCATCTGAATGAAGGGCTGCAGGCTAAAGCTGGTTTTGAGGTGCTTGCGCTCTCCGTCGGCCCAGGAGGCCAGGGGGGATTCCACCTCATAAAATTCTACATCGTAGACGCGGTTGTGTCCTTCCATGCGTTCTCCTTTCCAACTGACATAGTAGGGGAACATGGAAACCGTATCGCCCATCGGCAAGAGGACATTCTCGTTCGCGGGAAAATCCTCGTGAATAAAGGTGGCATTGGTGGAAATGGCCTCCTTTTTTGCGTTGCTAATCAGGGCGCCAATGAGGACCAGCGCGAAGCCCAAATGCGCTAATGCCATTCCGCCCGCGGTCCACTTGCCTTTGAGGTAGCGGAGCCAGTAATCGGCGTTTGCAAAGAAGGCAAAAAGAGATGCGCCCAAGAGAGCCACGTACAGGATGTCCCACAAGTCCAAGCCCCACGCAATGACGAAGGTCAAGACGACGGAGATGATCAAAGACAGGGTGGCTCGACGGATTAAGGCGTTTGGACTTTCTTTCCAGCGCAAGAAAGGACCCATCGCCATGAGGATAGAAATAATGATGGCAAAAGGAATCTGCAGGCTGTTATAGTGCCTTGCGGCATCGGCAGGAGGGGCCATTTTGGCATCCAAAAGCGGTAGTAAGCCTTCGGGACCGATTAACTTATTGAATACGGGAATGCTCGTGGAAAGGGTAATTTGACCGGCCGAAAGGAGCAAGGTTAGGGCGCCAATAAACATCCAAAACTCACGGGAGGAAAAGGCATCTTCGGAAGCGCTTTTGGGAAGGGAGCGAGCGCGCCAGAAGAAGACCACCAAGCTTCCCACCGTAAAGAATCCTAAGAAAGCTAGGAGTTGGCCGTTGAGACCCAAGTCAACAAAGGCGTGTACGGAGCTATCTCCAAGGATGCCGCTTCGGGTCAAAAAGGTGGAGTACAACACCAGTAAGAAGGAGAGAATGGCTAAAAAGAGCGTCGTGCCCGGTGCGGTCTTTTTGTGCTTGACGATCATCATCAAATGTCCAGTGGCCACCAGGGTAAGCCATGGGACGAGGGAAGAGTTTTCTACTGGATCCCAGGCCCAAAATCCGCCGAAACTCAAGGCTTCGTAGGCCCACGCGCCGCCCATGAGGACTCCGGTTCCCAAAATCGCTACACCAAAGAAGGTCCAGGGTAGCGCGGGCAGAACCCAGTCCGTGTAGCGCTTCTCAATTAATGCCGTGATGGCAAAAAGGAAAGGAATGGTGACCGAAGCAAAGCCCAAGAATAAGGTCGGTGGATGGATGACCATCCAATAGTTTTGAAGCAAAGGGTTGAGGCCCTGCCCATCGCGGAAAGCGGGAATGCGCATTAAGTAGTCCCTGAATTCGGTCCATGGCAGTCCTATATTTTCAGGGAGTTCGCGAATGAGCACGAAAGGGGAGGAGCCGAGCTTTACCTCGCCGAAGTACACCCCAAGTAGCATGGAGGCTAGAAATAACTGAACGATGGCCAATCCGAAGAGCGTACCATATTCCCATGTTTTGGCGGTCTTGATGAGAACCCATCCGAGAATCATATGCCAGGTCAGCCAAAGCAGGAAGCTTCCTTCTTGACCTTCCCAAAAACAGGAAGCGATGTATTCGAGCGGCATATCGAGCGAACTGTGGCGCCAGACATAATCGAATTCAAACCAGTGATTGAACAGCGCCGCAAAGAGCACTCCGATGGTGCCTAAAACCCCGAGGCTATGCAGTCCAAAGGCCCATCGACCAGCCGTGCGAAGGGAATGAACAGGGCGCTCTTCGCGCGCAGCTGGAGACCGAAAAACCTGCAACCCATAAAAAAACGCAGCAACGAATGCCCCTGCAAAGGAAAGGGCGACAAACAAGCGCCCGGCGAGGGACCAAAGGTGATGTTCTCCGAGGTATTGCATTAGGGCGCAGGCTGGGTTTGGGTATAGGTGCCATCCGCAACGACGCCTTCGCCATCCGTGTATTTGGATGGACATTTCATGAGGATTTCGGTCGCGATGAACGCGTCGTCTTTGTAGTGACCTGTGAGGGTGATTTCTTCACTGCGCTCAAAGTCGGTTGGCTTGGGCTGGTTGTAAATAACCGTCGAAGCGACTCCTTCCTTGTCCAAAGCGGTGAAGGTGAGTAATGAGCTTTCCGCTTGAAAATCCATGGGCTTTTCTAAATCCAAAACTGCGACGACCGTCACGGTTTCAGGTTGCTGTTTTTTGGCCATGGTGAACGTAGCGTAGACGCTGGCATCCTGGAGTGTAACCAACAGGGCCCCAATCAAAATCGCTACGACCGCGAGAAGGATGATGGAACTGCGCTTCATGGCTTTTGCTCCAATTTTTTGATCCGTCGATCCATCCAAATGAGATAGGCGACCAATCCAACAAAAACGATTCCCAAAACGACGAGAACGACCAACATCTTTCCTTCAGAACGAAAGATATCGGCCATTTCAGCGGGGGGAGCTTGTAAAAATGTGTTCATGGTTAGTGATTGTTTCGGTAACGCAGGCGCTCGAGCCGGACGCGAAGGGTGGCGATCCACCATCCCATGAGAATCCATCCCAGAACGGCCGGGTAGAATACCATCCGCATTCCATTGTCTAAATCATAATTTCCAAAGGCGGGATTTCCACCATTCCCTGGATGCAGGGAATCAGTCATTCGGGGAAGAATCCCGATGAAGACAATCATTAAGACAAACGCAAAAACATTATACACTGCCGCAAGACGAGCCCGTTTTTCTGGATCATCGATGCTGGTGCGCAAAATGAAGTAAGCCGCATAGATCAACAAGGTTACGGCCGTGCCTTGCAGCTTGGGGTCGGCCGTCCAGTAAGCCCCCCAGGTTGCTTTGGCCCAAATCATCCCGGTAAAGAGCCCGAGCATGGCAAATACCATGGCAACTTCAGCAAAAGAACGCGCCTGATTATCCCGATCGAGGTTCGATGGTTGACCTTCAGTGCCAGAGCGTAAAAAACGGAATGAATAGGCAAGAGAGCCGCCTAGAAGCGCAATCATGCTGAACCACATCGGAACGTGGAAATAGAGGTTTCGGATGGTTTCGTTCAAGATGACGAGCCGCGGCACGTCAAACATGAGACCGGCATAGAGGGAGTAGCCCACTAGCACTATGGCAAGAATTTTCCAAGCTTTCATCAGGAGCGCCAAAGGTACGGAAAGAGCAGCCCGCCGAGGGCTAATGGAATGGCCGCCATGAGAATTTCTCCCGCCCAATTCGGGTATAAAACGAGAGGTGTTTCGCCCAACAGGGCCAATTTGCTCGCCCGCATCGAGACCAAGAGGGTTGGCAATAAAAGTGGAAGGCTCAAAATCGCCATCATCCCGGTGCCCCGGTCCATCTTGGACGCTAACGCCGCGGTGAAACTCAATGTGGCCGAAATGGCTATAGCACCCAAGGAAATACTCACAAGAAAAGGCCAGGTAGCCACGGAGGCATCCGTTTCTGGAATGTGCGGCCAGCCTAGCCAGAGGCCAAAGAGTAACAGGCCAGTCCAGGTGACCAAGAGGCTGCTTCCCGCGGTGCTCATGGTTTTACCCAAAAGCAATTCGATGGGTTGTACAATCTGGTTTAGATAGAGCCATTGACCCGCACTTGCGGAGAAACTGCGGCTGGCAGTCTGCAAGGCGCTGAAGACAATGGTCATCCAAAGCAATGCCAGCCACACGGTAGGGCTGGGCTCTCGCACTAGGAGGGAACATAAATACGCTACCATGGCCGCAAAGAGGACGGGTAGGAACCAGCCATTGGATCGGCGGTATTCCAATTCCCACTCCCAACGAAGCATTTGACGGATAGCTTGAGGACGAATCACGGCACAAAGGTAGGGCTGGGCTGAACTTAGCCAGGCCATTTGCGGTTAACAAGTGGAATGGCTGGATAAATCAGCCGTATATTTGTTTAAACATGAAAAAGACCTTTACTTTTTTTGCCATGGGATTACTCGGTATGCTTCTCGGTTGTGGCCACAGTGTGGCACAGCCTGTCCATGGTGCCGTGGACTTTTACAGTCTTTCTGCTCAGACGCTAGATGGCGAGACTTTTGACTTTGAGCAATTGCGTGGCAAGCGGGTGCTGATTGTGAATACCGCCTCGGAATGTGGATTTACCCCCCAGTACAAAGACTTACAAGCGCTTTGGGATCAGTCCAATCACGAAGAGTTCATCATTCTAGGTTTCCCATGCAACGATTTTGGTAACCAAGAATCTGGGTCGGCCGATGACATCAAGTCATTTTGCAGCAAGAACTACGGTGTCACGTTCCAAATGATGGAAAAAGTGTCGATCAAAGGGGAGCACGTGCATCCAGTATATCAGTGGTTGACGCAAAAGGATCAGAATGGCAACAGCAACGCCAACGTGCGCTGGAATTTTTGCAAATTCGCTGTGAATGAAGAAGGGCAATGGTCTGCGTCCTACTTGATGACTACCTCTCCATTGAGCAAAGACATCAAGCAATTCGCAGGAGTTCAATAAGCTCATCGCGTTACGAATTACGTCATGTCTCAACTGCCCACAATAGATATCCTTGCCATTGGAGCACATCCAGACGATGTCGAGCTGGGCTGTGGTGGAACCTTGGCTAAGCATGTAGCTCAGGGAGATCGGGTGGCTATTTTGGACTTGACGCGTGGAGAAATGGGGACGCGGGGCACTGCGGAGCTGCGCGACCAAGAAGCCATACATGCGGCGCAGATTTTAGGGGTTTCGGCCCGATACAATGTGGGCTTGCGGGACGGTTTTCTCGAAAATTCCGAAGCCAATCAACGGGCCTTGATACCGTTTCTCAGAGCCTTGCGCCCCCGGATTGTGCTCTGCACAGCGCCACGGGATCGTCATCCTGATCATGGGCATGCGTCCAATCTTGTCGTGGATGCTGTTTTCAAATCGGGCCTTCGTGCGATCGAAAGTCAGTGGGAAGGGCAAGAGCAGGAGGCATTTCGCCCCGCTCATCTGTACCATTATATCCAGTTTTACGATTTGGTTCCAGATTTTTCGGTGGATATCTCTGGCTACATGGAAGTGAAAATGCAAAGCATTTTGGCCCATAGTTCGCAGTTTTTTGACCCCGCAAGCCAAGAGCCAGAAACAGTGATTTCCTCTAAAGGCTTTCTGGATAGCATTGAATCGCGCGCCCGTGAATGGGGCAGGATTATGGGAGTAAGCCACGCAGAAGGTTTCATCGTGGAGCGCCGCCCTGGAGTGGACTTGCTTTCGGACCTTCGATAACTCCGACTATTTTTTGGTTGGTGTGTAAAGCGCCACAATATCCTTAGCGATCACCTCGCTTCGGAATCGGTTNATTTGTAGGGGGGCATCACTCCATTTTTCCGCTATGGCGAGGTGATGNATGAGGTCTTCAAGGCTATGGTCTTTGCGATACGTGATTCCCGCTTCCGTGTATACACTCTGTGGCCCGGGAATCGGGGTGCATAGCACAGCCATTCCNCGTTCTATGGCTTCGCCTATGACCATGCTAAAGGTTTCTCGTGAACTATTTACCAGGAGNATGTCGTGATGCAGCATGCGCTGGTGGACCTCATTGGGGGTCGCAGGTCCAACATAGATGGCTCCACGGGGNACATGGTCAGAATGGATTCCNTGCGCTTGGGTGCCGCCCACCAACGTCAGGGTATCCCCTGGATAGCGCAAATGGTGAACTTCCCAAGCCTCTAATAGCTGTTGTAGCCCTTTAAGCGGTGTCAGGTCGCCCACCCATAGGTAGCGTCGATGCGTCGCCTCACTGCGTTCTACAGGAATTGTGGGCGGAGTCAAACTATTGGGAATAACTTGAATCGCTGCCCCCGCACTGTGCGGCTGCATCAAGCCCGCTAACCATGCGGAAACGGCTGTCCGCACGTGCGCAAAGCGCAACGTCCAAATGGCTCCTGATGATGGGTGATCCGCCCATTGACTTTGATGCTCCGTGACGACACGCCGGATGCGCGAACCATAGAGCATGTGGATGAGTAAAAAGGCGAGCGCCGTATCCTTTCCCGCACCATGGACGTGCACCACGTGGGGTTGGTCTTCGGATAAAAGTGTTTTTAGCAGGCGCCATTTAGCGCGAAAGCCATCCGTGCTTGGGGCATGCAATTGGAATTCCTCGGTGAAAAGATGCCCTCCGGCTCCCTGACCATCCCAAATCACCACGCGTTGCTGTACATGGGGGGCGAGCGAACGGAGGTGCGCAACGACGAAACTTCCGTGCTGCGGATCCTTGGCCGTGGGCCACATACGTGCAATGTGAATAACGGAGCTCATCCTTCAAAGGTCGGCTCCAGTGATCACTCTACCACCATCCGACGGGTCACACTTTGACCGTTTGCCTGGATTTTCACCAGATATACCCCTGGAGAAAGCTTAGCTTGAATTGGAATGCGCTGCAGGTTCTCGGCGGACTTTTGGTACACTCTGCGCCCCATGACGTCCCAAATCTCTACCGTAACCTTGGCCGCCGTTTGGCCCAAATCCACGGAGAAAGTGCCTTTGGAAGGGTTCGGCATGAGTTTGATTTCCACGGGGCTAGCCTCGCGCAGGCTGATGCCCGCTACCGTGTAGCAAGTGGAAGTATCTGTGCAGCCGTTTTGGGTCACAATGACCGCGTAGCTGCCATTGGCTGTAGCGGTATACGTTTGACTCGTAGCGCCAGAAATGGAGGCTCCGCCATTCCCGCAATCGATCCATTGGTAGGTCGCATTGCTCGCATCAGCCGTCAGGATATTCATCGTTTGCAACGTGCCACTTTGAGTCACGCCCGTTTCGACCGTGTCAATGGTGAGTTGCAAGTAAATCGTTGAGTCGCACCCGTTGGCCATCGTGTAGGCATACGCGTAGGTGCCACTGCTTGTGTAGGTTGTGCCCAGCGGGTCGGTAAAGGAACTACATGCAGAGGCACTCACCGTCGTGTCTTTTCCTCCAGAGAGACTCACTCCTGCCACAAAATTGGAGCTACTTCCCGTCAATGCGAAGTTGTACAAGGTGCCGTGCTGATTGCCCACGGCATCGGTCAAGGTCGAAATGGCGGAATTGTTCCCGGAAGCAATTCCTTGATTCGCCTGGTAATACGCGACTAAAGTAATTGGAGGGCTACATAACTCCTTGGTGTAATTCGCAGCAATTTGGGCTGCCGTNCGGGCTGTATTCCAAATACGCACTTCGTCCATTTCCCCAGTAAAAGGATTGTTCCCATCGACGCGTTTCCCTATCTGAACGTAGGTGCCTGTCGACGTATTGGTGGAGACGGTCAGATTACCTTGCGCATCCAGTTGCCCATCAACATAAATCTTGTATTGATTTGTCGCATTGGGGTCATAGGTAACCGCAACATGATGCCAATAGCCGTCATTGACCGCCNTGACGCCACTGAGTCCGTTCCCGCCCACTTCAATGCGCGGGGCATTGGCCCAAAGCAAGTTGAAGGTNAATCGAGCACCTGTGGCAAAGACACCCCAGTCAACAATGGTTTGTTGGATTCCTCCCCCTGCGCCAGGGATGCAATTCGCCGTGGTCCGTATCCAGGCCTCTACCGAGCGGGCCGAGTTGCCACTAGCTCCTTGATGAGTGGTGACAACATAATCATCGGTCCCATCAAAATGCAAGGCATTGCTTGGGATCGTTTGTGCCTGCATACTAGTCAGTGAAAGTAGCATAGCGCACAGGCCTAGGGCGCTTCGTCGGAGTATAGTTTGCTTCATCTGATCTAGGATGTGGTATTAACGAAGTTAAAGTACACCCAATTTCTCGTTAAAACATATGGATACCCTATTTGCACGGTGCATGGTGTAGTGTATATTTGCCGACCCAAATGGTGGTTGTAGCTCAGTAGGTTAGAGCGCCTGATTGTGGTTCAGGAGGTCGTGGGTTCGAGACCCATCTTCCACCCAACGAAAAAGCCCAGCAGAAATGCCGGGCTTTTTTTATTTAATACCCTCGATATCAGTGGTGATGCCCGTCCCCTTCTATGGCCATGCCTTGCGCGAAGAGGTAGCGGAATATGGCTTGTTCGCCGGACTTGGTAACCACCTCTCCTCCTGATTTTTGGTTCGCCTTGCGGGCCATGTTGGGGATGATGGCGGTCCATTGTTCTTCATTCAGAATGGACGCCGGGTGGAGTGTATGACAACGGTTGCATTGAGTTTGGTACAGTGCTTCACCTGCTTGGTATTCAGTCAACGTGTACCCTGGGAATTTGGCTTGCAAGGCCGAGTCTGATAAATTACTCGCCGCGGTCGTTTCTGTTTTTGGCGCAAATAAGGCTCCGCAGGCACTTAGGATTAACAAGAAAGAACACACGGTGGTCCATTTAAAAAATGTAGTCATGGTGGGATAGGATTTTTGGAAAGTTCGTGAAAATTTGACAGACGAAACAGGGAGTAACATCGTTGAAAAGTTGTGGCGCTCTGCATTTCATTGCACCTACAGACCTTTTACATTTGATCTATGCGTCCTGCGAGCTTGATTTTGCTTCTCTTCTTGTCGGTTTCCGCCCAAGCAGTGCAGCCGATTTACTATTATCCCAGCCTGATTCGGGGTACGCAAATGCTTTGGCAACATGGCCAAGAGGGCAACCCAAATAGTGCGGTGCAATTTGTCGGTCCGTATGGCCTGCACCCGGTTGCCGTCGCAAAGTTTGGTTATCCGGTGGAGGCATTTCAAGATTCAGCGCTCTCATTTCACGTAGCGGAGCACCTTTGGCTGGATTACTATTGTGTGATGGGGGACTCCGCGTTGGCCGATTTGGCCTTAATGTTGGGGCCAGCCTATGTCCGGCGGCAAAATGAAACCGAATTGGCTCTGCAATGCCTCACGGTGGAACAAGCGAAATCCAATCCCAGCTTGGCGATTCGTGCGAGCTATGACTCGCCTATATCCGCCCAGAAGCGGGAGGAGGGGCCGAACTTGGCCTCCATTCCACAGTTTGAGCGCTATACCGTGCGTCCAGGCGATTCACTTTGGAAAATTCATCAGCGCTTTCCGCAGCACTCCCTCGCTTCACTCATTGAGGCCAATGGGGGGAAAGAGACGATTTATGTAGGCCAAATCCTTCAAATCCCTTTGTGATCGATGGGAGTAGAAAACCGTCCCCCATGGGTCACAGCGGCATTTATCCTATCGGTTCTCCTGATTTTTGGCGGCTTGGCCTATGTGAACCCAACCCCAGAATATTCACTGAGCCCTTCCGTGACTTGGCGCTTCCCCACGTGGCATCCCTGGGAAGATTGGGCGGAAGAGGAAAGGGAAAAAGCCTGGGCCCAATACGTAGCGGACTCCATCGAGGCCTTCGCTTTAGCGGATACCTTGCCCAAGGAGGCTGTTCTGCGTCGGCCAAAACCGGGCATTGGGGCGATTCAATTCGCTCCTTCGGACAGCTTGGGAATGGCTAAGCTAGCACGCGCATTGCAGCAACTGAGCGATGGAGGGATCTTGCGGATTCTCCACTTTGGTGATTCGCAAATAGAAGGGGATCGGATTACCGGCGATTTGCGTGAATCTCTGCAATCCTTGTATGGGGGTGAGGGACCGGGCATTCAACCTGTGGTACCCTTTGTGCCAATGGCTTCAGTGGCGCACAACGCAGAGGGGCAATGGACGCGCATGGTGAGTTTCGGCCGAGCCAACGACAAGAGTCCAAGCAATCAATATGGGCCACGAGGTATTTCACATCGGTACAGTGAACTTGCAGGGGCTGGGCCTGATGCCAAAATTCGCTTTAGTCCTAGGACCTATGGACCGGCTCGTGCACGACGCAGTCGTTCCTTCAGCTTACTTCACGGCCCCTCGCGGGGACCGGTTGAGATTCGTTGGTATGCCAACGATAGCCTCTGGAAAATCGACTACCTCGATTCCAATGCTCGCCCTGGTGCTTTGACCGCGACGGCAACCCAAGCGGTGAAATCCTTGTCCTTGGAATTCCGTGGGGCGAGTCCAGACTGGTATGGTCTTTCGATGGATGGGGTTTCTGGCGTACGCGTGGACAATGTGGGTATGCGCGGTGCGGATGGTTTGAGCTTTACTCGAATGGATCGAACGCATTTTATGGCCTCGCTACAACGGGAACCCGTGGGCTTGGTGATTTTGCAATTTGGCGGAAACGCGGTGCCCTATTTCAAGAGCAAAGAAGCCGTGCATCGCTACGGAGATGCTTTCCGACGCCAAATAAGACTCTTTCAAGAGGCGTTGCCCGGAGCGAATATTCTCGTTGTAGGACCAAGCGATATGGCCGTGAAAGACGGGTTGGAATGGCACAGCTATCCCTTTGTAGAGGAAGTTCGAAACACCCTGAAGGCTGCCGCTTTTGCCGAAGGAGCCGGCTTTTTTGATGTGATGGAATTCATGGGAGGCCCTGGAGGAATGGTTGATTGGGTAGGGCAAAACCCTCCCTTGGCGGGTCCAGACCACATTCACTTTACTCCACGTGGGGCAAAAAAGGTTGCCCAGGCCTTAGTCACCTCCTTACAAGATGAATTGAAGCGCCATGAATAGGCTCCGTACACTGCCCTGGATGGGCCCACGCCGGAATGGCCTGTTGTTGGGCCTTTTGGTCTCTTGGACCATCCATGCGCAGCCTATTTCTGTGCGTGCCCTGCCGAATCCAGCTCCGATTCCAGCGGGTGAAAATGTGCTGCTCTTTCCCGATGGGGATTCGGCCTTCCTCCCATTTTTCAGAAAGATGGATGCGTTGGTCTTCGAAGGAAAGGAAGAGATCAACCTCGTTCATGTCGGCGGATCTCACGTTCAAGCAGGGCTGCTTACCGATGCGATTCGCTATCATTTACAAAGTCTGGCCCCTGGATTAGCTGGGGAGCGAGGGTTCTTTTTCCCGTTCACCTTGGCCCGAACCAATAATCCACCGAGTTACAAGGTTTGGACCAATCAGCTGGACTCATGGACTGGGCAGCGATGCTCTGTTCCCAGTCATGAGGGACCTTGGGGGGTTGCGGGTATTCGAGCTTGGACCAGAGATAGTACGGTTCAGGTAAAAATTCATCATACCGAAGACCCTTTCCAATTCCATCACCTCCGCGTGTTTGCCGCGCCGAGCGANTCCTCCTATGGGGTGGTCTTTGATGGTGGTCCCGATACCGTTTGGTACAATTCGGAGCTGCAAGCTTGTGAAGCCTATTACCACGAAGCTCAAGACACGGTNGCTTTTCACTTGTATCGTTCCCATCCGGACCAAAACTATTTTTCCCTCGAGGGGATCCAGGTGATGAGTGATGCCATAGGCTTGCGTTATCACGCCCTGGGGGCCAATGGGGCCGCCACCCATTCCTTCTTGAAATGCGAGCGATACCGNGATCAATTGGCTGCCTTTCCTCCAGATGTGATGATTTTTGGGTTGGGTATCAATGATGCCTACAAGGCCGTGGGTCGATTTGATTCTACCGAGTTCGAAGCCAATTATGACAGTCTCATGACGTGGACAAGGCAAGTAAATCCGGCCTGTGCCTTTGTCTTTCTTACGAACAATGACAGNTATTATAAAGGACGCTATAATCCCCATGGAGACGTCGTGTATCGCTGTATGATGCGCCTAGCCAAGCGGAATGGGGCCGCAGTTCATGACTTTTACCATTTGATGGGTGGCCCGCGATCCATGGCGTACTGGATTCGACAGGGGTGGGCAGCGCGCGACGGGATTCACATGACGCGCGCTGGCTATGCGCTTCAGGCTGATTGGCTCGCTGAAGCGCTCGCGGACTGGTACCTCGCACGCTACGATGCGTTCTTTCCTGTGGACCTTTCAAAAAGTGATGCCCCATGATGGATTGGCTCCTCCACCAACTACCCGTTTGGCTGTCCTTTAGTGCCAAGCAGCCGATCATCTTCACTGAGATAGGCTTCTGGGTGTTCTTTGCCATCGTTTTGGCGGTGTACCAATTGGTCCATCGCAAGATGGCCATGCGGAATGCCTTCCTCTTTCTGGTTTCCCTATACTTCTATTACAAAACCAGTGGGGGCTTCTTTTTGCTCTTGCTCTTTTCGACTACCGTCGATTATTATGTTGGGGCGTGGCTTTATCGCAGCCAAACCGAGTGGAAGCGAAAGGCCTGGGTGGCCGTTTCGGTGGTCACCAATCTTTCGGTCTTATTCTATTTCAAATACCCGTATTTCTTCGCACAATTTTTGGCGGATGGATTTGGTCTGCTGTGGGAGCCTGTGCCNCATTATGCCTTGTGGAGCAATGCGTACTTGGGTACGGATTTCGTTGAAGATCGCATTCTGCTGCCGGTGGGAATATCCTTCTACACGTTCCAGTGCATGAGCTATACCATTGATATTTACCGTCGGCAGATCGAGCCCGTGCGGCGCATTTTGGACTTTGGATTTTATGTCAGCTTTTTCCCGCAATTAGTNGCTGGCCCCATTGTNCGCGCCTCGGAGTTCATCCCACAACTGTACAAGAAATATGAATTAAGCAAGGCCGCATTTGGACTCGCTTTTTTCTGGATCCTGAATGGGTTGCTCAAAAAACTCATCCTTGCGGACTACATCGCAAGCAACTTTGCCGACCGCGTGTTTGCCCAGCCTACGCTGTATAGTGGATTGGAGTGCCTCCTCGCTTTGTTTGCATATTCCTTACAGGTCTATGCGGATTTCAGTGGGTATACGGATGTGGCCATAGGGGTGGCCATGTTGATGGGCTTTACGCTCACCAAGAATTTTAATTCCCCCTATAAGGCGCTATCTGTTTCAGATTTTTGGCGTCGCTGGCACATTTCCTTGAGCACGTGGCTACGGGATTATTTGTACATCCCCTTGGGGGGCAATCGACAGGGCTCCTTTGCCTCTTATACGATCGTTTTCTTGGCNTTGTTCGTCATTAGCATGATGGCTGAGTCCTTTTTGGTCCCGGTTTCACTAGCGGGTGTGATCCTGTTTATTTTCNTTTTGAGTCGATTCTGGGCTCCCTTCCGACGCTGGCTGAATACCAACATTAACGTCATGCTTACGATGCTTTTGGGGGGATTTTGGCATGGCTCTTCGTGGAATTTTGTCACATGGGGTGGCCTAAATGGACTGGGACTGGTCATTTATAAGCTTTGGGCCAAAATCCGTCCCTGGAGCCCACGGAATTCCTGGGTAGGAAAGGCCTTTGGATTGGCGAGTACGTTGCTCTTTATCACCTTGACACGGGCCTGGTTCCGTGCACCGGGTTGGGACGAAGCCTTGAGTATCCTCACGAGAACATGGACGGCGATGGATTTGAACATTGCAGGCGATATCCTCATTGGATTTTGGCGACCACTCAGCGTGATGGTCTTGGGTTACCTTATTCATTGGATTCCCAGCCGCTGGAAGAATCGGTATCGGGAGTTGTTTGCCCAAGCACCCTTAGGTTGGCAGCTTGTGGTTGCCTTTCTCGCGGTAGTGACCATCTATCAGTCCCTCTCGGCCGATAGCCAGCCCTTTATTTACTTCCAGTTTTAGGTAAATTATTGCAGTGCCAATAGGGCGTTTGCCATGGGCTTGGTGGCCTTAGCCCGGTCGATGGCTTCGACGTAGCCTCGATAAAACGTGGCCAAGCGGAGCGTCTTTCGTGCATAGTGCGCCCCCGGACCTTTAGCCACTTGATCGACATTGCCCGTCCAGTAATTTGGATCCCAACCCTTCTTGGCGGCCTGGTCAGCGGCCCGGGCGATGGGGGTAGGTCCCGTATTGTAGGATGCGAGAATAAAGGGTAGTCGATGCTCTTTTGCTACCCCCCGTTGCTTCCAAAATTGATCGAGGAAGCGCAAATATTTTAGTCCTGCTTGGATGTTTTGCTTTGGTTCAAAAAGTTCGTGAGGCTCAATCCCTAGTCTCGCCGCGGTGTTGGGAATGAGCTGCATGACGCCTATCGCGCCGGCAGGGGAGATGATGTCACTCCGAAAGCGACTCTCCACAAAGGCCAAAGCGGTCAGCGTATACCGATCAAATTGATTTGAATTTTGGAAGTACCGATCGTAGGGCGAGAGCTGGATGGGCTTAAGCCAGTCATCATGGTAGCCTGGGCGGCCGTAGAAGCCCCGTATTCGTTTCGCTTTGCGGCTTGCCAAGAAATCATTGACCGAGTGAAGGAGTAAACTGTCTTTTTCGCGACTCATCCAACAGAAGGAACCCGCACTGATCGCCTCAACGCTTCGTGCTTCCGTGGATTGCGCCTGGAGGGCGGGTAAAAACACATCGGGGATGAGCCAGCCCGTTGCTTCCACGGACATTTGCCGCCACATGGTCATTGCTTGAATGGCCAATGGGAGGCTATCCGATTCGAGAAGAAATTGTGGGAGCTTGGGGTATTCATTGAGGTAGCGAAGGCTATCTGATTGCCCATACCGCACCCAGGTGAATTCGCGAATAGGATCCGAAGCGAGCATGCCAGGGCGTTCCATTCCTGGGATGTTTCCCGCGGCCAAATCTGCCCGTCCAACTTCCACCCAGGCGAGGGCTTCCAGTGCACTGCGGGCGAAGAGCCATTCAACCTTTTGCGGAATGGCCTCTTCCCAAGCGTCGAGTAAAGCGTATTCATAGCCTTGTAGCTTCCCGTCGACCACATCCAAGCAACCCGCATCAGGCACAAAGGCAATACGGACGGTTCCATTGTCTCGACGGTCGTTTTGATCCCATTGTGCGGTCCGAATAAAATCGAGGGGCTCAGATGGCGAGCCGATAAAAATCGCTGCGACAATAAAGGGGTAGGACCATCTCCAGCGCCAAATCATGCCGCCAAGGTCGTTAAAATGCCGGTATCTTTGACGCTATGATGCTTGGACTACAGCTCCCTACGGACCCCCGCTGGGCGGATGCAGCGGAAGAACAGATTGAGGCCATCCTAACGGACCATGCCTACTGTGAGCAAAAGGCGGCTTCTACCGCTATTTCGCTCATGATTACCTACCCTGAACTCAGCGATTTGGTGACTGACATGGCCGCGTTAGCGCGCGAGGAAATGAGCCATTTCGAAATGGTGCACAAACGAATTGTTGAACGCGGGCTGGTTTTGGGTCGCGAGCGCAAGGATGCATACGTTCAGGCCGTGAGCCAGTTTTTTCCGAAAACTGGCGATCGGATGTTGCGTTTAGTGCATCGACTTTTGGTTTGTGCCCTGATTGAAGCTCGGAGCTGTGAACGATTCAAAGTTCTTTCGCAGAATATCAAGGATCCGGAATTGTCTCAATTTTATGACCGACTGATGGTGTCTGAGGCCAACCATTATACTTTGTTTTTGGGCTATGCGCGTCAATATGGAGGGCGAGCCCCGGTGGATGACCTTTGGAAGTCTCTGCTCGCATTTGAAGCGGGCCTCATGCAGGACTTTACCAACGGGGAACGCATTCATGGCTAAAAGCCCGAAATAATTCATTGCAGCCGAGCCAAGTAGAGGACATTCACCCCGAACTTTGCCCCATGGAATCACAGGAAACACTCCAACTCACGGCCCTTAATGCCGTTCATGACGCCCTCGGCGCCAAAATGGTCCCTTTTGCGGGATACCGCATGCCTGTTCAATACGAAGGGGTNAGCGTAGAGCATCACGCCGTGCGAAATGGGGTAGGGGTCTTTGATGTTTCTCACATGGGGGAGTTTTACGTGGAAGGGCCAGATGCTTTGGCATTTTTACAGTCTGTGACCTCCAATGATGTGGCCAAATTGCATAGCGGCAAGGTGCAATACTCCTGCTTGCCCAACGACCAAGGGGGAATTGTCGATGACCTTCTCGTGTATTGCTTCGATGCGCAGAAATATTTGTTGGTTGTCAATGCTTCCAACATGGCCAAAGATTGGGCCTGGCTGCAGGCGCATCTGGGAAGTTTTGACGTTCAAATGCGCGACGAATCTGCGGCAACCTCGTTGCTCGCAGTGCAAGGTCCTTTGGCCGTAAAGGCACTTCAATCCCTTACCGAAGTTGANCTAGATTCCATGACCTACTACACTTTTGGAGTGGGCAGTTTTGCCGGCGTGGAGAATATTCTCATCTCGGCCACCGGCTATACCGGGGCGGGCGGATTTGAAATCTACATGCCTAATGCGGCAGCTCCTGCGATTTGGCAGGCAATCTTTCAGAATGGCTCTGGCCTGGGCATTGTGCCNGTGGGGCTTGGAGCGCGCGACACCTTGCGATTGGAGATGGGCTTTTGCTTGTACGGCAATGACATTAATGACGAAACCTCCCCCTTGGAGGCAGGTCTAGGCTGGATTACCAAATTCACCAAAGAATTCACGAACTCGGATAACCTCAAAGCGCAAAAAGAAGCGGGACCTCGCAGAAAATTGGTTGGATTTGAGTTGATNGACCGTGGCGTACCTCGCCATGATTACCCTATCACAGATGCCACGGGTACCCCCATTGGCATCGTAACCAGCGGAACCATGGCTCCGTCTGTTGGAAAGGCCATTGGCATGGGCTATGTGCCTTCGGAGTTAGCAAGCCCCGGCAGTACGATTTATGTCGAAGTTCGCGGTAAGCTTTTGCAGGCAGTAGTGGTTTCCTTACCTTTTTGGAAGGGAAATAAAGNCTAAAACATGCAACATAAACTGGACCGTACAGACAAAGAAATNCTACGGCATCTCCTTGAAGATGCCCGCAAGACGTATACAGATATTGCGAAAGATCTTCAGGTTTCTCCCGGTACAGTTCATGTGCGCGTTAAAAAAATGGAAAAGGCCGGCATCATCCGTGGGGCTAGCCTTCAATTGGATTACGATGTCCTGGGCTATAGTTTCATCGCCTTTGTCGGAATCTACCTCAGCAAGACTTCCAGTACCCACGATGTCATTNAGGCCCTAAAGGTCATTCCTGAAGTAACGGTGGCGCATATTGCCACGGGTCGATTTGGAATCTTTGCCAAGATTCGCTGCCAAGACACGAAACATGCGAAGCAGATCATCTTTCAAATTTCTGACATTCCTGGGGTGACGAATACCGAAACNATGATTGCGCTTGAAGAGTGCATCAATAGTTCAAAGTCGCTCTTGGCNAGCATTTTGGATGAGCTGCCAGCAGGGGAGGATTCAAACGCCTAAATCAGGCCACTGAGTTTACGGACGGCATAAGAAGCCGCATGCAGGCCAAAAGCGGCCGGAATCCATGCAGAGGTGCCGTAAAAGGACTTTTTAAAATTGCTTCCATCTGTCAGTCGGACTGAATCTTTGTTTGCCAGCTCGTGGCTAAAGACCACAGGAAACCCCTTTCGAATGCGGTATTCCTGGGCTAATCGTTTACGAATGTGTTTCGCAAAAGGACAATTGTAGCTCCGTTCGAGTTTGGCGATTTGAATTTTACTCGGGTCTAATCTCCCTCCAGCGCCCATGGAAGAAATGAAGGGAAGATTCGCTTCGAGGGCCGTGACAATAAAGTTCAGTTTTGGCTGCACACTATCAATGCAGTCTANCGCAAAATCATAGGAGCCCTGCTTCACCAGGGCACGCATNGCTTCTGGCGTCATGAACTCTGCATGGGCATGTACCACGACATCTGGGTTGATATCCCGCATGCGTGCCTCCATGAGTGCGGCTTTCTTTTGGCCCTGCGTCGAAGCCAGCGCTTGCAACTGCCGATTCCGGTTGGTGGGGTCCACCACATCGCCATCGACAATCGTCAAAGTGCCAACGCCTGCTCGCGTCAAGAACTCCACAGCAAAGCTGCCAACACCCCCTAACCCAACGACCAATACATGGGCCTTAGACAGCCGTTCAAGGGCGTCCGGTCCCATAAGCAATTCAGTGCGTTCGAGCCAGTGAGGGGTCATCGTCGCGCGAAGATACGGAGGTAAAAAAAGTGTTTCGAGTGGACCCGTAGACTTTTTAGTAGTACGTCTTTCGGCGCACTCCGGCCATGTGCTTGGCTAAGCGCATCACCTGGCGCGTATATCCGTATTCGTTATCATACCAAACATAGAGTACGGCTGATGTTCCATCGCTGTGAATCAAGGTGGCTTCACTGTCAAAAATCGAGCAACAGCTATCCCCGACGATATCGCTACTCACGAGCTCAGGGCTCACTGAATATTTGATTTGCTGCACCAATGGACCGGAGAATGCCGCCGCTTTCAGGGCTGCATTGATNCTATCTCGATCGGTTTTCTTTTCGAGATTCAATTTGAGGATCGCAAGGGAGCCATTCGGGACCGGCACGCGAATCGCATTGCTGGTCAACTTAGCGCCCAACCCTGGAATCGCTTTGTCGACAGCTTGACCCGCCCCGGTTTCTGTGATGACCATATTGAGGGCTGCGGCACGTCCACGTCGATATTTTTTGTGCATGTTGTCCACCAAGTTTTGGTCGTTGGTGTAGGCATGAATGGTTTCAATATGACCTTGTACAATGCCAAAGTGGTCATTCATGACCTTCAAGACGGGGGCAATCGCATTCGTCGTACAGGAGGCTGCGGACTGAATGCTCTCATGACGATCTATGTCTTCATGATTTACGCCAAACACCACATTGGGCACTCCTTTGCCGGGGGCCGTTAATAGGACTTTGGAAACCCCTGGACAGGCCTGATGCCGAGCTAGGGCCTCTTTATCTCGGAATGCCCCTGTATTGTCGATCACTAAGGCATGCTCAATCCCNTANTCTTGGTAGTTAATCTCTTCAGGCTGATTCGCAGAAATGATCGCGACGGGACGCCCGTTGATAATGAGTTTTTGACTGTCATGGTCAACATCGACTGTCCCGGGGAAAGAGCCATGGATAGAGTCCACGCGGAGGAGGGAGGCACGTTTTTCTAGACTGATGGGGTCGGAACCACGGGCTACGATCGCGCGAAGGCGCAATTGGGTCCCGCGTCCTTCTTGGGCGATGAGCTCACGGGCAACCAATCGCCCAATTCGTCCAAAGCCATAGAGCACCACATCGACNGGGCTCGAATTTGGATTCTCTCCATTCGCNTAACGNTTGAGTTTGACCTCGAGAAACTTTTTGCGCTCGAGATATACCCCGGCTTCACGGCGCCACTCCGTAGCCAGGCGACCTATATCAATGCTGGCGTTTTGCACTTTGCTTGCCAGGAGGGCTTGGGCCATGGCGAGGGTGTCGTCGATNCCCAACATTTCTCCGGCCATCACGGAACCATGGACATGTGCTTGCAGCATTTCTGAAGGGCGTTGATCCACCATGGGTTGACGGTAGAGTACGACCTGCACATTGCGGTCATAGAATAGGTCACCGACGATTTTTATCAAAGCAGCGGCAGCCTTCTCGTTTTTCACACGTTCGGAGACCGAAAGTGTGTACGTTTCGAGGGAGGAATTCATCAAGGGTTTGGGTTTGAAAGGTTGTTCTNCAAAGGTATTTCTGNCCCCTTCCCTGACCAAGATCTTTGTCTNTATATTCTATGTACTAAGTGTCTAAAAATTAGTTTTTTAGGTCAAAAATGATATGGTNAAAATCACATTAAGTCATTGGATGCGCTCCTTTGGACGCGCATNAAANGCAAACGCCCCNCCCGAAATGGAAGGGGCGCTCACGAGCTTCATGGGATGGATTTTGCCTTAGTAGCCAAAAGCGAAGTAATCCGGGCGTCCGTCTGCTCGGTACCCCTGGAGCAGCACGCCATCCCCAGGTTGTAAGCTGCCCAGAATACGCTCTACATCTTCTTGNGAGGCAACCGGCAAATTATTGAGCTTGACCAGGATGAAACCTTTNGGAACCCCNGCATCCGCAATCTTTCCTTGGCCTACCTCGGTAATTTTCACGCCGGAACGNAGACCATAGCGTCCTTTATCTTCGGTGCTTAAGGCTTCAAATGTGGCCCCTAAGGTTTTCATGGCCACCATGTCTTCCTTCTTGAGTACATCTGTGTTGCCTTCGCGGTTGCGCAGGGTAATTTGGAAGGTTTTGGACTTGCCGGAGCGCAAGATGGTAACATCGACTTTGTCCCCGGGACGACGGCTGCCAATGACTTCAAGTAATTCGCTGCTTCGCTTAATCGTTTTNCCCCCAGCGCCTACAATGACATCCCCTTTTTCTATGCCGGCCTTTTTGGCCGCACCATTGTCAGTNACATCAGAAATGTAGACNCCTTGAGTCGCTTCAAGCTTCATTTCTTTCGCTAATTCGGGCGTTACATCGGCAATATTGACCCCGAGATATGCGCGTTGAACGACCCCATAACGGAGCATATCATCCACGACTTTGCGGGCAATATTCGCCGGGACCGCGAATGAGTAGCCTTCATACGAGCCGGAACGCGTAGAAATCGCNGTGTTGATTCCAATCAACTCTCCGGACGTGTTGATTAATGCCCCCCCGCTATTGCCCGGATTGACGGCCGCATCNGTTTGAATGAAGGCCTCAATNGCCGATTGGTTGTCAATGATGTTGATGCTGCGCCCCTTGGCCGAGATAATTCCTGCCGTCACCGTTGAAGTTAGATTGAAGGGATTGCCTACCGCGAGGACCCATTCGCCCAATTTAACCTCATCACTATTGCCAAAAGGCAGGCTGGGAAGTTTGCTTGCGTCAATTTTTAACACGGCCAAATCTGTCGTGGGATCCGTGCCGACCACGGTGGCTTCAAATTCACGCCCGTCATTGAGTGAGACGCGGACTTCTTTTGCTTTGTCGACGACGTGGTTATTGGTCACGATATACCCATCCTCTGAAATGATCACCCCCGAACCAGAGGCTTGCACCAATCGGGGCGTCATTTCTGGCATTTGAGGTTGATCCCCAAAGCCGAAAAAGAAATCGCGGAAAGGGTTGAATGGAGACATCTGGTAGCCTTGTTCAACGGAAGTTTTTACGTGGACCACCGAATGCACAGCTTCTTCGGCCGCGGCAGAAAAGTCAGTCGACGTATTAATTCCTGCCACCGCTTGGGTCATGCCTGTGCGCAGGCTATGTTGTGGATTAGACCAACCATCGGCCTCCTGTTGGGAAGCAAAAGACCAGGCACCAACAAAACCGCCAGCGATACTAAGTCCTGTGACGGCCACTACAGTGAGAAGAGTTGTACGATTCATCGATTTTAGATTTAGTTCCAAAGACAAATTTCAAAAACTGTTCCACTTCCTACTTTTACAAGATGGCTCAGCACTTTGAAAAATACCACGGAACGGGAAATGATTTCATTCTCCTTCGTGGAAAAGGTGAACGTCAACTCTGGGAGTCCACCCTNGTGGCCCAAGCGTGCTCCCGTCACACGGGAATTGGAGCGGACGGCNTCATGATTCTATGGGATTGTGCAGGCGCTGATTTTCAACTGGACTATTATAATGCGGACGGAGGGCTAGGCAGTTTGTGTGGCAATGGNTCGCGCTGCGCCGTGGATTTTGCTTTTCGACATGGACTTTTTGNCGGGACCAACTGCCAATTTTTCGCTTCGGACGGGCTCCATCAAGCAGAACGCTATTCGGCGAATGCCATCACCGTCCANTTTGCTGATGCCTTACCGCTCAAAGCGCAGCACCAGGGCTATTATGTCCATACGGGCTCACCACACCACGTTTTCTTTGTAGATGACGTAGACGCCGTGGATCTATCGGCAGAAGGACCNGCGCTCCGCTACGGGGCCTATGCCGCCGCGGGTGGAGCAAATATNAATTGGCTTTCACCGACCGGTCCGGATGGCATGTGGCACATCCGAACCTATGAACGCGGGGTAGAGGCGGAAACCTTGAGTTGTGGCACAGGAGCCGTAGCTGCGGCTTTAGCCCTGCATCAATGTCAAAATCTTCCCGCGCCCATCACCTTAGCAGCCCGTGGCGGCTCGCTACGCATCGACTTTGAGCATGGAGCGGATGGCTATAGGGCCATTCGGCTTACAGGCCCTGCGGCCTTTATTTTTGAAGGAACATGGCCATGGTAGCCTATCGACTGCGGCCGCTCGAGCCATCGGATATCACCGCCCTGATGGCCTGGGAAAACAACCCTGCCCATTGGATTTCGGGGCAACGGACGAGTCCCTTTGCCAAGGATACGCTAGAAAAGTACATTGCCGCTTCTGGCCGCGATTTTTGGGAAACGGGCCAAATGCGCTGGGTCCTCTGTGCCGCCTATGACGATCGTCCCCTTGGCCTCTTCGATGTATTTGCTGCGAAGCGCATGCACCTGCGGGCAGAAGTCGGGATGCTCATCGCTCCCGAAATGCGAGGCCAGGGATTGGCGCTCCAAGGGCTTCGCTTGCTGCAAGCNTGGGCGAGTCAACATGCCATGCTAGAGTGCCTACACGCCCAAGTGTACACCGATAATGATGCGGCGATGCGGAGCTTTGCCAAAGCGAACTTTGCGCGCGTTGGAACCTGGTCACGTTGGATAAAAACCCCCCAAGGCTGGAAAGATGTAGCCTTGTTTCAATGGTCTGCACGCGGATGAAACGTCACCGTCAAAAGCGCCGTTTAATTCGCGGAGTATTCGGGGTAGCCATGCTCTTTGTGCTAGCCATTNTTGGGTATCGCTGGACGATCAATGCGCCCGTATATNTTGTAGAAGAGCCCTTTGATCTGTACATCGCCGATACCGGTATGACCTCGTGGGAAGCCTTAGCCCCATTGCGTGCTTCCGGGCATCTATACCGCCCAACGGCCCTTCAGACCTTGAATAGCCTTCGAGGCAACCCCAAAGCNCAGCGTGGCCATTACCGAATTACTTCAGGGATGGGCTTGATGCAGCTCCTCCGGAAAATTGAGTTTGGCTATGAAGATCCCATTTGGTTGAGAATTCGAGGGTATCAAAAGGCCCCGGCCATAGAAACTCAGCTCACGGAAGTCTTTGGGTACACTGCAGATAGTGCGCACGCAGTTTTGGCTAAGCACATGGGTTTTGATCAGGTCATTCCAAATTCCTATCAGGTGTACTGGTCCTACCGCCCGAAGGACCTAGCGAAGCGTTTGACTCGAGAGCATGAAGTCTTTTGGAATCCTGAGCGCTTGGGAAGGGCGGCCCGAATGGGACTCAGTGCAGAGCAAGTCGTTGTTTTGGCGAGTATCGCTCAAGCAGAAACCAAGCAGCGCGATGAATTGCCACGGGTGGCCGGCTTGTACCTGGCCCGTCTCAAGATTGGAAAGCGATTAGAAGCAGATCCAACGGTCGTATGGGCCTACCTGGATCGCTATCCAAATGCGGGTGTTATCCGACGCGTCACCACCGCGATGACCAACCTCAATCATCCCTATAATACCTACCGGAGAGATGGATTACCTCCAGGCCCATTGACCACCGTCGAGCCCGAGGTCATTGATGCCGTGCTCAAAGCCGAGGCCAAGAACGAAATCTACATGTGTGCGGATCCTGATCGCCCTGGCTATCACGCTTTTGCGCGCACCTACGCAGAGCATCTGCGCAATGCGGCACGCTATCATGCGAGCCTCAATCGACGTGGGATTCGACGCTGACATTCTTGAAAAACAAGGTGCCATCGACCGCATCGATGAGGATGACCGCATCCCGTTGAATTTCCCCAGAGAGCAATTGCTTTGAAAGCTCGTTCAATACCCTCCGTTGGATGGTTCGCTTCAAGGGCCGCGCTCCAAAGGCAGGGTCAAATCCCTCTTCCGCTAGAGCTTGCACCGCTTCAGGGCTAAAATCCACCGTGATTTCCTGTTCGAGCAGTCGTTTTTTGACGGTTTCAAGCTGAATTTTCACAATGCCTTGAATGTTTGAGCTATCCAAAGCGTGGAAGCCAATGATTTCATCAATTCGGTTCAGGAATTCAGGACGCAAGCTACGTTTGAGCAGGGTCATGACCTCTTCCATGCCTTGTCCATCCATCAGTAATTCAGAACCCAAGTTAGAGGTCATAATGACAATGCTGTGGGTAAAATTGGCTGTTCGGCCCTTACTGTCCGTCAAACGTCCGTCATCCAGGACCTGGAGCAGGATGTTGAAGACTTCGGGGTGGGCCTTTTCAATTTCATCCAAGAGGACAACCGCATAGGGGCGACGCCGCACGGCTTCGGTCAGTTGACCGCCCTCATCATAACCGACATATCCGGGAGGGGCACCGATCAAGCGCGAAACGGCATGTCGCTCTTGGTATTCACTCATGTCAATCCGTACGACGGCGTTTTCATCATCAAAAAGAAAGTCCGCNAGGGTACGTGCCAATTCTGTTTTTCCNACGCCGGTTGGGCCCAGGAAGAGAAAGGAGCCAATGGGCNGCTTTGGGTCATTCAAGCCGGCGCGAGAGCGACGGAGCGCATCGGAAACAGCTGAAATAGCCTCATCTTGGCCGACGACGCGCTGGTGCAGTTCTTCTTCAAGTCGAAGCAATTTGGAACGTTCACTTTGAAGCATTTTTTGGACGGGTATCCCCGTCCAACGGGACACGACCTCCGCAATGTCCTCCGCACTGACTTCTTCTTGAACCATGGACTGGGCATTTCGCAAGGNCTGCAATTCGGTGGCTGCAGCCATCTGTTCCTTTTCGAGCTCGCTGACTTTGCCATAGCGAATCTCGGCCACCTGGGCATAATCCCCGGCGCGTTCGGCTTGATCGGCCTCGAAACGCAGTTGTTCGATGCCTTCCTTGGCGCGTTGCAAGCGATCAACGGCTTCTTTTTCCGCGTTCCATTGCGCGCCAAGCTGGGCACGTTGCTCAGAAAGTTCACTCAACTGCTGCTTAATGGCCGTGAGGCGTTGCTTGTCTTCCTCTCGCTTAATTGCTTCCTGTTCGATTTCTAGTTGGGCAATCTTGCGATCCAAATCATCCAATTCTTCCGGTTTGGAGTTGATTTCGAGTCGCAGTTTGGATGCGGCTTCATCCATGAGGTCAATCGCCTTATCGGGCAAGAATCGATCTGTGATATAGCGCTGGCTCAGAACAACCGACTGAACGACCGCCTCATCTTTGATGCGGACTTTGTGGTGACTCTCATATTTCTCCTTGATGCCGCGAAGGATGCTGATGGAAGCCTCGGTATCGGGTTCTTCCACCATGACTTTTTGGAATCGACGTTCCAGAGCTTTGTCTTTTTCAAAGTACTTCTGAAACTCTGCGAGGGTGGTGGCTCCCACGCAGCGCAACTCACCCCGGGCAAGGGCGGGCTTCAGAATGTTGGCGGCGTCCATGGCACCTTCTCCACCACCAGCTCCCACAAGCGTGTGGATTTCATCAATAAACAAGATGATGTCTCCATTGGCTTGGGTTACTTCATGAATAACCGCCTTGAGACGCTCTTCAAATTCCCCTTTGTACTTCGCACCTGCGATTAAGGCGCCCATATCAAGTGAAAAGATCCGCTTCTCCTTGAGGTTTTCTGGAATGTCCCCTCGGATTATGCGGTGGGCAAGACCTTCAGCGATGGCTGTTTTTCCCACGCCAGGTTCCCCTACGAGAACTGGGTTATTTTTGGTTCTACGGCTTAAGATTTGTAAAACACGACGAATCTCTTCATCTCGTCCGATGACGGGATCCAATTTGCCAGATTCCGCGCGGGCGTTGAGGTCAATCGCATACTTGGCCAAGGATTGATACCTTCCTTCCGCGGAAGCACTCTGCGCTTTTTGACCATTCCGCAATTTGGCCATTGCTTGCTTGAAGTCAGCCTCCTTGAACCCTTGATCCTTCATGGCCTGGGCGCAAGCATCTTTTCCACTTCCCAAACCGAGGAGGAGGTATTCCAAGGTCAAGTAATCGTCTCCGTCTTTTTTGGCCAAATTGAGCGCCCGCTGCAATGCTTCTTGCGCGGCACGCCCCATATAGGCTTGACCGCCATCGACTTTGGCGATTCGTTGGAGTTCAGCTTCTGCAATGGACTGCAATCGGGATGCGGACATCCCCATCATTTTGAAGAGTTGATCCGTCAACACGGTGTCCGTGCGAAACACGGCAAGGAGCAGGTGCCAAGTCTCCATGGCTTGATGGCCATGTTCCATGGCTAGTGCTTGGGCTGCTTGCAGCGCTTCTTGGGTTTTAATGGTTAGATTTTCCATACAAGGTTCTTTACATAGAGGTAGGCCTCAATTCAAATGCCGCGGCCCATTAAACCCTAGAAAATCCGTCAAAATGACCGATTTACACGCGCTTCGATGCCATTTTGACGGAATTCCGAATGTTCAGGACAAAAAAAACGCCGCGGCGAGGCCGCGGCGTAGGAGCAGAAGATTCTGCGCTTAGTGCTGTACGATGAACTTGCGTGTGAGGCTTTGACCATCTACAGTGACTTCCATCATGTAGAGACCGCCCGCCCAAGCGCTTGCGTCCAGATCTACTCGGTTGTAGCCTTCTTCTCCTTTGACGCTCGCGTCGCTGAGAATTTGACCTAAGCTATTGGTGATGGTGTAATGCACCGTCACGGGCTTATCCGAGTTGAACATAAAGGCACCCTGACCACTTAACGGGTTAGGTGAAACGTGACCCAGGAAGAATCCAGGAATCTCCACCTCAGGAACGCCGATGCCTACAATATCTGCCGGAGTGCCGAATGGCGCTTCTTCCAAACAGAAGTCATCTACGGCCCAACCTTGGTTGTCAATCGTGTAGTCCGAGCCGAAACGGAAGCGGAATACCAATTTACCTGCGTTCTCAACGGTGAATTTGATGATTGAACTCGTATATCCGTTTGTGTTACCACTCCAACCTGGTCGGACGATATCGAGTGAGGTCACGTGGACGGTGTTGTACCACAAGCCATTGGTCAAGGTGTTGCCCAGGGTGTACCACGTGATGCCACCGTCATAAGACCAATCGACACTTCCGCCATCATGGTACAGCTCAGAAATCATGTTGTGATTAAAGCTCATGGAGTAGGTCTTGTTCGTGTCCAAGACAAAGAATGGCGTGTGAAGGGCAGACTGACCTGTGTGGTGGTAGTTGCTGTCCAATCGAGTCATCCAAGCCTTGCTGCCGCTTGCTGCCGCGTTGAGGCCCGTTTGATTCGGTGTGCCAAACTCCCAGTCATGGTTGAGCAACTTGTTCGTCGTATGCAAGGGCAACCATGCAGGAATAGCGGGGTCTTCGAAATCATTACAATACCCATTGGCGATGTCAATAGTGATTTCATCCAGGGTGGTCACCGGCAAGCAGAGTACATCGTCTGAAGACAAGTTGTCTTGCTTGTTGTTGGGTCGAGCCGTCTCCACGCAAATATTGTAGGTTCCGGCGCCTTGGTTGACCCATACTTGATTGAAGTCATACCATTGACGTTGTCCGCGAAGCAAAGGAGCCACATTGCCGTTCTTCTTGTTGACAAAAACGACAGTTTCGTAATTGCTCCAGGTACCTCCATTTACTTGGAAACGCACGAGGCAGCTGTCCAGTTTTTTAGCCCCGGTGTTTTCAATCCGAACGCGGATGTGTGAGGTATCTCCAGGAATAACGATGTATTCACGGGTATCTACTTCAATGGGTGAGGCAGAGTTCTGTGGTGGAACGTACACTTCAAAGTCATCGATCGCCCAACCCTTTGCCGAGGATCCTGCGGCAGAAGCCATTCGGAAGCGCAAACTAATTGGGTTAGGGGAGAAGTTCCACACGTTCAATGGAATCGAAGAAGTGATCCATTGACCGCCCGTGCTTCCCGCCCATCCGGGAGAGTTCAACGAGGAGACTGAAGGTGAACCATAGTTCGACCCATACCAGTTGTATCCTACGGCCACTGCGGCATTTCCTAGGGTATTCCAGTTGCCGCCTTGGAAGTACTCCACAACGCCGCCATCGGTTGGCGAGAAGTCAAACTTGTGCTTGAATCGCAGTTCGGCAGATACCACCGTGTCAAAGTTGGTTAGTGTGGGGATACGGAGGATTTCCGTCTTGCCTGGCTGATAGTTGTCCGTGAGGCCGGTGACCCAACAGTTGGTGCCGGATGCGGCGCTATTCCAACCACTTCCTTTGGCTGGGGTGCCAAACTCCCACATTTGCAAGGTGCCAGGACCACCCTGGGCAAAGAATCCTGTCTCGTCGCCGACGCAGTTATCAAAATTGACGGGACCAAAGGAAATAGGATAGCTGGTGGCTCCCGAAGAAATTTTGGAGGCCGTATCATTCAATGCGATCGCATCACCACTCAGCGTAGTCCATGCTTTGACTTCAAAATCACCTACGTAATAGGTTGGTGGAGTAGTGACCGTAATCGTGCCTTCAGCCCCAGGGGCAAGCGATCCCGCATAAGTAGTGGTATACGTACCCGTATTGGAAGGAGTACACAGATCATTCACTTGATAGGTTACTGGAACCCCTGTCTTAGTCGAGGTGCCATAGTTCCGCACCTTGATAATTACGTTCTGTGGGTTGCTCAGGTTGACCGAATTCAATGGAGAGGTTACGAAGCTTACACCGACATCACTGGCGGGTTGATCGTAGATCATTAAATCATCAATGGCAATGTCCGCCAGATCTCCGGAGCCTGTTTTACGTGCCAAGATTCGAATCTTGACCACATCGCCTGCGTAGGCTGAGAGGTCGACCATTTTGTACTTCCAGTCATCCACCTCATTCGTTTGCTGTGCCCCAGAAATAGGGGCCCCTGCTACGGTTTGCCAGTTGTTGCTTCCGTTTGGAACGACTTGGACGTTGAGGATGTTGATATCCCCACCAAACATGTGATACCAGAAGGTGAGTACTGGGTTGGTCAAGGCGGATAAATCCACACAACGCGTGGTGGCAAACAAGGCGGCTGGACCATTGTTTCCGTAGCTCGCTTCCGTGTACAGATAGTTGCCCGAGCGCGTGCGATTCCAACGGGGTCCCGTATTGAATGTGGGCGTGAGTGCACTTCCTACATGCCAAGAATAGTCCGCATTGGCCGGTGGTGGTAGCGCTTCCCAGTCCGTGGTATTCATGGTGCCTGCGTTGTTCGAAGTGCCATTGCCCGCATTCCATCCTGGTCCATCAAAGTTTTGAATATGAGGGAACTGAGTAATTGGCGCAATATGCTCAATGAAGAATGCCCCTAGGGTATCATTACTTGTGTTGGGGTCTCCAGGAGCTTCAGCCCACACATAAATGTTGTAATTGGCATAGGCGCTTAAGTTTGCCTTTGGGGCAAAAGTGTGTGTGGTCGTGTCCCCCAGGTTGAGGGTGGTGTAGATGGTATCACGGGACACTACCGTAGTGTTGGTGTTGAGGTTTTTCACCGAGAAGGCGACCGGAATGGTGTCAATCGGGAAGAATCCTTCGGAACGCAAGTGAACGGTGACGTCTTCTGTGGCTGTGTATTGGCAGAAGCCATTCTCTGGCGTGTACATGGCCAACATTTCGATATCTGCGGGATCTGGTTCGTATACCGAGATGTCATCGATGGCCATGTCGCCGGCGTCGTTAGCGGTTGTGTTGTTTTTGTTCCCCAAGAAACGAATGCGAATAATTTGGTCTAAGTAGGGATCCAAATTCACGAGGGCTTTTTGCCAAGGATCGTTTTGGTTGGTTTGCTGCTGACCGGGGACCAGCATGACGCCGACCACCCATTTTGGGGTCGTAGAGCCGGTATCAATATCCACACGGAGGTTACCCATGTCGTTTCCGTACTTGTGGTACCAGAACTCCAACACCGCGTGGTTCAATCCTGTGAGCTTGATACAGGGAGAAATCAAGGTGGTGTTATTGTTCGTGTTTCCTTGAGAGGCTTCTGTGTAGATATATTTTCCGCCTCCCGTGGTGTGGTCGCCTAGAGGACCGGTATTCAATGTTCCTGTTTGACCAATCCGAACGGACCAAGCAAATCCCGTGCTGTTCGTGTTCGGTGAAACTTGCCAGTTTTTACCAGAAGGAGGGTTTCCTTGCGGGAAGGTTCCACGGTGGGCTGTGCCTGTGGCCCCTGTTCCTGATCCAGGGATCCAGTCGATGCTTGAAAAATTCTCAACCCATGGGAAGTTGGTCACGAGATAAGGGAAGCTGTTCGGGGTAGTCACACCACAGATAGCTGGTGGGGACGGATCCAGCCAAAAGGTGTTGTTCATGGGGGTGCTACTCGTCGAAGGTACACGCACCATGTTGGGACAGGCACAGTCAAAAATCTCGACATACCAATCCACTGAATCGCCAACCACCAAATTGCTCAGGGTGTAGAAGTATTCAGCTGAGTCCGGACATGAGGTGGAAAGCGAAGAGTTCATTTGCACGGCATTCCAGGTTCCTCCGTTAAGTCGGTGGAATAGGACGACCGAGTCAATTCCAGATTCTAAATCTCTAGCTTTCAGGCGAATCTCTTGACTTGATTGGTAGCGTGCACCAATGGGTTCGCGGCGTGGAATCAGGTCAAATGTGTAGGTAGGAGGAATCAATTCACAAGGAGCGGCTTCCACTTTTACGTTGTCGACAAACCATCCCGCAGGATTGGCTGTACCATAGGGAGAACGGTATTCCAAGATGAATTGGATCTTACAGCTTGCATATCCCTGAGCCGTACCACTCGGCCCATCTCCAATGATGCTGGAAATGTCAAACGTCTCGCCAACCCACCAAGTTGCCGATGGTGCTACGCCCGTTCCACCCGTTGTAAGGCCACCCCAGTAGGGCGATCCACTTGGATTTGCGTAAGAAAGTTCGTTGAAGTACCCGGTCGTTGGGAAACCGCCGGAACTTCCTCGGTAATGCGTCCCGGTGAGGCGCGTCCACGTGGCCCCATTGTCATTGGATACGCGGATATAGGCTTGTTGGCCAAAGTGAACTTTACAAATCTGGTCAAACTGAAGTCGAACGAAGATATTGCCCGTGGTTGCGAAGGCATCGGTTTCAAAAATGACCGAATCAAATGGGACCACTTTGGCGTGGTAGCTATTCGGGGCTGAAACGGCAAAAGCAGAAGTGTCATTCCAATATGGGATGGTCGTTCCAACCGTGGTGTGAAAGGATGTGACGGAGTCTGGACCGGAAGGTGGATCAAACTTCTCGTGGAAAACGATTGTGATCGGGCTGGTCTGTGACATGGCCGCCCAGGAGGCGACAAGGGCTATGGCCGTAAGAATGCGACGCAGGCGTTGTTTCATCGTAGTGGTGTTTGGGAAAGTCCGCATTCACCAAATATACACTTTTAACGCCGTGTTTGTGCTAGCGTATTCTCAATCGCAGTAGGCTTTTGCCATCTAATTTGGCCTCCAATTCATCCCCGGCAGAAATGGGGCCAACCCCCGCGGGGGTGCCTGTAAAGAGTAAATCCCCCGTTTTTAGGGTGAAATATTGGCTCACATGGGCAATTAATTGCTCCAAGGGAAAGATGAAGTCAGCGGTGTTTCCCGCTTGCACTTCTTGTCCATTCTTGTGTAAACTAATGTCAAAATTTCCCGGCTCAATGGGACCTTTTATCCAGGTGCCGAGCACGGCTGAGCCATCAAATCCTTTGGACTTTTCCCAGGGTAATCCTTTGGATTTCAGTTGGTTTTGAAGATCGCGTGCGGTGAAATCCAGCCCGACCGTCATCGCGTCAACATAGGACCATGCGAATTCAGGTTCAATGAACTTGCCCACTCGTCCAATGCGAACTACCCATTCCACTTCGTGATGGATATCCTGAGACCAGGAGGGGATCACAAAGGGCAAACGGGGTTGTAAAATGGCGGAATCAGGTTTGCAAAAAACCACGGGCTCCGTGGGGACGGCATTGCCCAGTTCAGTTGCGTGGTCCCGGTAATTCCGGCCGATGCATAGAATTTTCATCGCATTCGAAGCCGTATGGCTGTTAGAATCTTCTTGGTGTAGAGGGGGAAGTCGGCATTTTGAATCCAAGAATAATACCCCGGGTCCTTTTCTAGCACACTCGCCACGGTTTGATTCTTGTATTTGCCAAAAGAGAATTGTTCTACCCCTTCTTTGTTGAAGGTAATGAAGCCCGCAAAGTCCGCAGCTTGGTGCATATTGCTGAATTCAGCGAGGCCTTTGATGCTGTTAGGAAGATCTTCATAACGCTCCACTTGGGCGCGAAGGACGTTTAAGGTAGCCCGAACATCCGCTTCGGCATTGTGGGCGTTGACTAGCTCTTCTTGGCAATAGAATTTAAGGGCCGCAGTCAGAGTGCGCTGCTCTTTTTTGTGAAAGATGTTTTGGACATCCACCGCGTGCACTGCGCGCAAATCCATATCAACTTCGGCGCGAAGAAATTCTTCGGCAAGTAAGGGGATGTCAAAGCGATTGGAATTATATCCAGCCACGTCACAATCCTTCATGAAGCCCGCGATTTCATGGGCTAACTCTTTGAAAGATGGGCTATTGGCTACCATGGCATCCGTAATTCCGTGAATAGCCGTAGAGCTAGGTGGAATGGGCATGCCCGGGTGGATGCGCCAAACTTTGGTGGTTTCTGTTCCGTTAGGCTCCACCTTGATGACGCACATTTCGACGATGCGATCTTGAACNACATTGACCCCGGTGGTTTCCAGGTCAAATACACAAAGTGGACGTTGGAGNTCCATTAGATCTCTCGGTTGAGATCCCACTGCTCGAGGTAATCTGCCACGCGACGGACAAACATGCCGCCCAGCGCGCCGTCGACCACGCGGTGATCGTAGGAATGCGAGAGGAACATTTTATGTCGGATGGCTATGACATCCCCTGAGGGGGTTTCGAGCACAGCTGGCATCTTGCGAATGGCACCGAGGGCCAGGATGGCTACCTGAGGCTGATTGATAATGGGTGTTCCCATCACGTTGCCAAAGGTGCCCACATTGGTTACGGTGTACGTGCCTCCTTGGATGTCATCGGGCGCCAGTTGATTGTTTCGGGCCTTGTCGGCCAATTCATTCACTGCCTTGGCCAGACCGCTCAAGCTGAAGCGATCCGCATTCTTAATTACAGGAACAATGAGGTTGCCACTGGGTAGAGCTGTAGCCATACCCAAGTTGATGGGCTTGTGTTTGACAATGGTCTTGCCGTCAATGCTCACATTGATATTGGGGAAGTCTTTGATGGCCTTCACCACTGCCTCCATGAAGATGGGGGTAAAGGTCAATTTGTCATTCTCCCGCTTTTCATAACTGCCTTTCACCTTGTTGCGCCAGAGGACCAAATTGGTCACATCTGCTTCTACAAAAGAGGTGACGTGGGGCGAAACATGCTTGCTCATGACCATGTGGTCTGAGATCAAACTACGCATGCGATCCATTTCGACTAACTCATCGCCAGGGAACACGGTGGGTTTCGGAGCGCTAAATCCGTGGCCACTTGGTGCTGGTGAACTCGCTGCGGGTGCAGGGGTAGCCGCTGCAGTCGGTGCAGGGGTAGCGGCGGGAGCTTGACTGCGTTGCTTGATGAACTGAAGTAAGTCACTCTTGGTGACCCGTCCTTCGTGGCCAGAGCCTTGGATGGTCGCAAGCTGATCTTCATGCACGCCTTCGGCTTCGGCGATACTGCGTACCAAGGGAGAGTAAAAACGTCCATCGCTTTCACGAGGGATGGCTCCTGTGCTGCTTTTTACGGCTTCGGCCGAAACGGATATGGCCGCTGCTGCCGATGCGCTGGTCATCACTTCAGGGGCGCTAGGTACTGCCGCTGCGGGGCTTACTTCCTTGTTCGTCGGGGTTTCTGCGGGTGCAGCGACAGGAGCTGCTGCTGGGGCATCGCCTTCGGTTTGAATATGTGCGATGACTTGACCAACTTGGATAACTTCATTCTCCTGAAAGAGGCACTTGATCAAAACGCCTGATACGGGAGAGGGGATATCGCTATCCACTTTATCTGTAGCAATCGTGAGGACCGATTCGTCCATCGAGATGGTTTCGCCCTCCTTCTTCAGCCATTGGGTAATGGTGGCTTCGGCGACAGATTCGCCCATTTTGGGCATGGTCAATTCAAACATAGTATCTCAGGTTGTGCGGCAAATTTACGTCAAAAGCTCCCCCCGAATAGGGCGTATACGTCTAATTCAGGTTGCCAATTTTCAGCGTAGCGGAGATCGGATTCGTAGGCAATGTCGTCGGTGAAAGCGCCTGGGCCGTGTTGGAAAACAGCGGGTCGCAAGGGGGGAAGGTGTGCTCCAGGAGCGAGGTACCCAACCCAGGTCATTCGGCCCGAAAGTACCGCTGGCAGATGGGAGAGCATGCGGCGACCGCGAGTGGTCCAGAGGATGAGAGGAAAGCAACAGCATGTGAACGCCGCGATTAAAAGGTCCAAGGCGCGCTTTTGGCGGCGGACGCTCGATTGTGAAAGGGCGAGCTTGCCGGATTCCGAGGCGGTGGCGTGGGTATCGCTGCCCAAGGTCCAACTGGGATAGGACATTCGGAATCGAACGCCGTCTGGAACCAAAGTGGAAATGGTGGCCATGGCGTCAATCATTCCATGGTAAGAATGTTCTTCAGGGTGGAAGAAGAGTGTTTTTGGGCGGAGATGCAGTACGCGAAGCGCAATGCGGTCGAGGGGCCATTTTTCGGAACCCACATGGGCTTCTGCTTGCCCATACCCGCGGTAGAAGAATCCACTCCGTCCACGGGCGTGGAGGGAAGTTCTAACCAAAAAGAAGCCGACCAAATGGCCTAAAGAAAATAAGGCGACCAAGGCGCGTGAGAACCGCCAATCCATGGGTAAAAACGCATAGCTAGCCAGAAGGACACCGGATGTGATCAAAAAGGCGCTGATGACACGACGAAGCGAAGCCGACTTGCTGAAGGCCCCGAGGAAAGCCATGCTTACCGTCCAAAAGACGGCAAAGAGTGGCAAAAAGACGAGGCGGAAGCGTTCCGGATAAGCGCCGCCTTCTACATAGCGGTGGTTGCGTTCCCAGTAGGTGCTCAGGCCATCACTGAACACATAACCAAGGAGCAGTGTGAGTAGGAAGGGTAAGAGGACACGGCCCCAAGAGCGCGTGAGCGTGGCAATTCCCTTCGCATAAATCCCCAAAGAAATGAGGACGCGGTAGGCGATTGCCTGCCCTTTAAAATGCTTGTTGGCAAAGATGGCCATGGCCTCGTGGAAGGTCTTGATGTAATGCCAACTCTGATGTTTCGTGCTTTCGCCCTTGTAATGCAGAATTGGGCGGTCGGCCATGTAATAGTTCCGGTGGCCCGCCTGAAGCACACGGTAGGAGAGGTCGATGTCCTCGCCATACATAAAGAAGGCTTCGTCAAAGCCGCCGATCTCCTGGAGGACCGAAGCACGCATGAGCATCCAAGCCCCGCAGTGAATATCGACATAGCCCGATTCTTCGGGGGCCAAGTGGCCAGCATAGTAGGCGCCAAAGCGGGAGTGCGAAGGAAAGAGTTTCGCCAAGCCTAGGATGCGGTAGAGCGCCACGGTGGGGGTGGGCAGACCACGCTTGGATTCGGGCAAGAAATGGCCAGAGCCATCGATCATCCGNCAACCCATGGAGCCCACCTCGGGGTGTGCGCGCATGACCTCCAGCGCCCGCCGGAAATTGTCCTCCGAAACGACCGTGTCAGGATTTAAGTAGAGCACAAATTCCCCCTTTGCTTGGGCGGCGGCCAGATTGTTAGCGCGGCCAAAACCAAGGTTTTCAGGGCTCGCGATGCAGTGTACCCAAGGAAAGTGTTTCTGGATATGCGCTACGCTGCCGTCCGAAGAAGCATTGTCCACGACGAAGACCTCCACCTGCAACGCTTTGCTGGCGCGTTCTACGCTCCGAAGGCATTGGTCCACATATGCCTTGACATTGTAGTTAACGATGATGACGCTGAGGTCCATAGTCATCGGTGAAGGGTGGTTTCAAAGGGAACACGCTGTTGAAAAGAGCGACTCAAAGTCACCTCATCCGCATATTCTAAGGCATCTCCTACGGGCAAGCCTCGGGCGATGGCCGTCAAGCGAATAGGTAGATCCCCGAGTTTGCGATAAATGTAAAATGCCGTCGTATCGCCCTCCATGGTCGCAGACAAGGCCAAAATCACTTCTTCGATGCCTTCGGATTCTACGCGCTCAACCAGTTCATCAACCGTCAGGTCACTTGGCCCCATGCCATCCATGGGCGATATCAATCCGCCGAGCACATGGTAGCGGCCTTTATGCGTCGACGTGTTTTCCAAGGCCAANACATCTCGAATGTCTTCNACGACACAGAGGGAGCGCTGGTCACGACGTTCATCTGCACATATGGTACATTGTTCCGCATCAGCGATCGCATGGCAATCTTTGCAAAACTGTGTGTTCTTTGCCAGTTGCTCCATGCCCTCGGAGAGGTCCATGATGCGCTCTGGCCCCTGTTTCAATAAATGGAGGGCAAGGCGCAGGGCGGAGCGCCTTCCGATGCCTGGAAGACGACTCAATTCGTGCACAGCACGCTCAAGCGATTTGGACGGGAGTTCCACAATGGTAAAAGTACGCCATCTTTGAAGTGATGAACTTCAAGCCTCAATAAGTCCATGGAACCCCTACATATTCTTTTCATTATGGCCGTCTATTTTGCCCTTTTGGTGGGCGTGGCGCGCTTTTTTACTCCGTCTTCCGACAACAAGACCTTCTTTACCGGTAACCGCCAGTCACCATGGTATGTGGTGAGTTTTGGCATGATTGGCGCGTCCCTTAGTGGNGTCACNTTCATTTCAGTGCCNGGGTGGGTGGAGGGCTCCGGGTTTGCCTANATGCAAATGGTCTTGGGATATGTCGTTGGGTATGCCTTGATCGCCTACGTGCTTTTACCGCTTTATTACCGAGAGAATACCACCACGATTTACGGCTTTTTNCAGTCGCGCTANGGCCGTGCTGCGCATGCCACCGGCGCATGGTTTTTTATCCTTTCTCGTTGGGTCGGTGCGTCCTTTCGCCTGTNTTTAGTGGCGGCAGTGCTGCAGACCTTGGTCTTTGACCCCTTGGGTTTGCCCTTTGGCTTAACGGTTTTGCTGACACTCGCTTTGATTTGGCTTTACACGTACCGAGGGGGTATTCGCTCGGTTATTTTTACGGATACCCTCCAAACCGTGGCTATGCTGGGGGCCTTGCTGCTATCGATGTATTTTATTTTTCAGGCTCTTGATGTTGAAGATTATAAGTCCGTGGGGGAAGGGATGGACCTGCGGTTCTTCTATTTCGATGTAGCGGATCATCGCAATTTCTTTAAGCAGTTTTTGGGCGGGGTATTTATTACACTGGCAATGACGGGATTGGACCAAGACATGATGCAGAAGAACTTGACTTGTCGGACCCTCAAAGAATCTCAGCGAAATATGATGACCCTTTCGGTCGTCTTGATCGTGGTGAATTTTCTCTTTCTCACTCTGGGGAATGGGCTTAATCTCTTCGCCATGGCCCATGGAATTGATGCCCATGGTGATGCGCTTTTCCCGGCTGTAGCCACATCGGACGCTTTGCCTACGATTGTGGGGGTCTTATTTATCCTCGGTCTGGTTGCCGCCGCTTACTCCTCGGCTGATTCGGCTTTGACGGCCTTGACGACTTCTTTTTGTGTGGATATACTGGGCATTGAGTCCAAATCAGAGTCGGAGGCTTTGCGCACCAGACGATGGGTACACGTGGGGATGACGTTAGCGGTTGCAGCCTTGATCATTTCCGCGCGGCCTTTTGTGGACGCCAGCATTATTAAAAACATTTTCACCGCCGCAGGGTACACCTATGGTCCGCTCTTGGGCCTATTTGCCTATGGTTTGATGGGGACGAAGCGTCCGGCAAAACCANGGATGATTCCCGTGGCGGCCTTGGCCAGCCCATTGCTCACCTACGGGTTGAGTATTTGGGTACCCGCCCAGTTGGGCTACACCTTCGGCTTTGAACTCATTCTAGTGAATGGGGCACTGATGACCAGCTTCTTGGCCTTGATGCCCAAGGAGAAAGGACTGAAAGGGGCATAGACTTTTGAAAACCGCCTGAAATAAAAAAGCCGCAGCTCTCGCCGCGGCTTTTTCGTTTTGGTTACTGCTTCACGAAGGGCAGGACCTTGGATTGTCCACCAGACCAGATTCGGACCAGGTAGCGGCCAGCGCTATAGGTCTGGACATCCAATCGATTGTCGGTCGGCATAGGCCCTCGGTAGACGACCCGTCCAAGGGCATCGAGAACCTCGACACGATCTGCTTTGACGCCCGTCGCATGGCTGAGCTTCACGTAGTTCTGCGCAGGGTTTGGTGAGAGAGACCAACTGACCGCAGTACGCTCATCCAAGCCCACCCCTGAAATGGTGATGCTGCTCGTGGTGGTATCCCAGCCACAGGTATTGTAGGCGGCAAAGGTGATGGTATAAGTGCCACCTGCGGCGGGGAAGGTATGCGTAGGATTCTGCGTGGTCCCCGTGGTCCCATCTCCAAAGTTCCAATACCATTGGATTGGACTGCCTTGCGAAATATCCACAAAGACCCGCTCTTGAGGAGTGCTACCTGCGTTAGCTCCAAATACAGCCACTACGGGAGTGCCTACATTGAAGGTGGTACTCGTCGTACCCGTACCACCTGCATTGGTCAGAGACAACGTCGCGGTCTTCGATCCTGGGGTGAAATAGGTGACAGCATGCGGTCCAGGACCCGTCGCGTTTGGCGGAATGGAACCTAATCCAAAATCCCATGTGGCCAGTGCACTGCCTGGGTTGATCGCTTGGAAGATAACCGTATCATACTTACAGGTACTTGCACTTGCAGAGCTATTCATGACGGCCGTTGGCGCAGTGGCACCAAAGTCGAACACTTGCACATTGTCGATGTACAGGTTATTGCCGTACCCGTTCAATCCTGCAAAGCGGAATTTGATACTTGGACCTGCGTACATGCTATCCAAGTAAATGGTATCTCGTCGCCAAACTCCACTCGTATTGGGTGTAAACGAAGTCGTCAGATTGCCGGTGGTGGCCAGTACCGTACCACTCTTATTGTACCCCGTGCCAGCCCAGCTGCTTCCACAAGAATTAGAAACGTCCACCCGAAGGCCATCTGAGTAGGAGGCACTGTATTGCGTGTAGGCCACTTCAAAAACCAGGGCCGGAATGCTCGCTCCCGTCAAGTCAATCCCTGGGGTGATGAGGTAATCTTCTTGCAAGGGCGCATTGTAGGCGAAATTATCCATGTAGGCCGTCTGTGTGGCGGCACTATTGCTTCCAATGACGACCCGAGGAGCCCACGTGGTTGCAGCATCTGGGTTGCCGATTTCCCAATCGGTGGGAAGCCAAGTGGTGAAGTCTTCACTGAAGGGCAGAGGTGCTCCCCCATTGACGACAATCGTTGCATTGGCTACCGCGGTATCGGAACCAAATGTATTCGTTGCAATCAACTGAACCGTGTAGGTGCCGAAGCCATTGAAGACGAGTTCAGGGTTTTGGCTCGTTGCCGAGGATCCATTTACAAAGGTGAAACCCGTCGAAGGAGTCAAGCTCCAAGCCCACTGGTTGGGACTGCTTGTGCTTTGATCAAAAAGTTGAACCACTTCATTGAGACATGGGGCCGCATTGCTGACTGCGGCAGCTGCGACCGGAGCCGTGTTGACTTCGTAGATCGATAGGTCATCAATCGCAATGTCACTTGCGATCCCGGTGCCGGTTATCCCGCGGAAACGGACAACGATAATTTGACCTACAAAGGGGGTCATTGAAGCGGTATTCTCAAACCACGCATTGCCTTGATTGCCAACCAGAGGCTGGATAACATCCAAGTACCATTGACCTTGGCTCAGCACATCCATGTGCAGCTCGCCCATGTTGTTGCCGAACATGTGTGCCCAGAACTTCAATTCAGGCAGGCTAGCATTGGTCAAGTCAATACATGGGGTAGTGACGAAAGCTACTTGCTCCGTACATGTGGATGCTTCGAGGTAGAGGTATTTGTCACTACCGCCGCTTCCTGTGGTGTGGCCAGTTGAAGGTCCCGTGCCCGCAGAAGGGGTGCTATTGGCGTTGGTGCGCCAATCGTGATCGTCATCCACCCCGTTCATCGCATTGGTCATGTCCCCTCCGAGGGCGCATACCGTGGCTCCACAGTTGTTCGTCGTTCCGCAGTTTGTAAAGCTGTCAAAGTTTTGAACGTAGGGCAGCAGGTAGGTCGAATCCGAGTTCACCACTTGGAAACTGCTGATCAAGGTATCGTTGTATTTGTTCTGGTCATTGGGGAACTCGGTCCAAACTTTCAGACCATAGCTACCGAGACTTGCTGCATTGACCGTGGCGGTGAAGCTAAATGGCAAGGTTTGAGTCGATGGAATTACCGCGACCAATGTGTCGCGCTCCACAGATCCACTGCCGAGTTGGAAAGCGACTGGCACAGAGAATAGCGTGTCAATCCCTCCATTGGTGATTTGGATATTCACCGGAAGCGCGCTGCTGTTCTGACAGTTAGGTATCTGTCCAGATGGGCTCAGCACGGTTTGAAGGATTGCATCTTGGCTCATCACGCATCCCGCAAGTCCTGGGACTTTCTCGATCGCGAAGGCGCGCTTGCCCGCCCGTTGGCCCGAAGTAATGGCCGAAACGGTCCACCACTGGGTTGAAGAAGGATTGATGTTTTGGAATACATACCAAGGCGTGGTGACGGTGTCAATGGGGTCCATGTACTCGGAACCTAGCAGATAGACCACGTAGCCGCTTGCACCAGGAACCATGTTCCAGCTGACGCGGAAGGAATCCGGGCAGGACCAATTCGTGTTCAAATTGCCAGGAACCCCTACGTAGCCAAGACGGAAATCAACAGAGTCTGATTGGTTGCCTCGGCTGATGCGAAGAAGCAGGCTATCTCCAGCGCCGGATGGCACAGCAAAAGTTGCTTGACGTGCATTGGCATTCGCGGTTGAGAAGACGGTCCAAGCGCCTCCGTTATTCGAGTATTCCAGGCTGAAGGTGCCCGTGCCTTCGGGCGCATCCCAGCGCACGGGGATGGTTGTCCCGGCAGGCAAGATCTCGCCACCTACGGGATAGGTAAGTTCAATATCTTGCTCCACGAGCGTCCAGGTCACCCAATAAGTTTGCGGACCTGAAGGGATAGAGGCACCGTTTACGATAACCTTGTAGGTGCCTCCGGAAGGATTGTTTAAGGTGAACTGCTCACTATTGTTCAAGCTATCCACGGCACGTACCGCATTGGCATTCAATGCGGTTGCATTGGCCGTGGGGTTGAGTACCCAGGGATTCCAGGACTGGGCATCCAAAACCAACGTGGCGTTCAGGTTATTGACCAAGGCCGTTCCCGCATTGACCAGGGCTTGGGGGTCCGTCCAATGGAGCATGACGCGCAGCTCGCCAAGGCCGGCGGGAACCACGATGGATACCGTGTCTGTTTGGTTTTGGCTGATGGTGTCCGTGATGAACCAGCCGTTTTCAATGGCTTTTGCGGCACGCAGGCCGTTGGCGCGTCCGTAGCCGTATTTAAAGTCGGGTCCAGGATTTCCGAGGTCGTCCGCGTTGTTGGTCAAGAAGGCCTTCATCAGGCCACCGGCAGGCTCTGCACCGCCGTTGTTTTGCATGTATGCGTCGTAGAGCTGCGCCATGACCCCTGCGATGCCAGGGCATGCCATGGAGGTCCCCGTGATACTGCGGTAGTCGTTGGGGGAGAGGCAGGAATATACGTCGGTTCCCAAGGCAGCGATGTCCGGCTTGATTCGGCCGTCGTGCGCAGGACCACGGCTAGAAGAGCCAGCGATGAGGTCCGCTCCAGTCACGTTGGCGGTCGCAATGACGTTTTTGCCTTGTTTGTGGCCGCCCGTGATGTTGCCCCAGCCGCCTCCCGCGCCGTAGTTGCAGTTTGCGGTGCCGTTGTTGCCAGCGGAGAAGACGTGCGTTAAGGAATAGTTTTGGATGGCGTCTTCGTCCATTTGGCGCGTGAAGGCCGTATAGCCCGCGTTGCACCCGTTTGAATAGGAAGATGCGGTGATCCGCACATCGTAGTTAGAATAGTCGGCGTCGACGTCGTTTAGGTTGTCGGGGTAATCGTAATACACTAATTGGGCTCCGGGCGCTTGGCCCTCGCCATCCGGATCCAGGTTGCCGGCGCCAAAGATGGTACCGGCTACGTGGTCGCCGTGGGCACCGTAGGAGGGGCTGGATTTATTGGCCAGCACGCGGCCTTGGAAGTCGATATGCACTTGAATGTCACCATCGTCTCCATGTCCTACGACCACACCGGTGCCGTCGTAGGCGCGACCGCCTGCATAAGGAACACGCAAGGCATTCGAGCGGTGGTTCTTCGTGCCAATGCGGTTTTCAGGCTCGGCTGGTGCTTCTTTCTGCTGCACCAACGTGATGTTCGGGTGGCTGGCAAGTGCACGGACCTGGTCGGGTGCGACTATTACGCGGAATCCAGCGGGGCTGGCTTCCAGGACTTGACCCACAAGGGCCAAATGGTTCTGCACCGCTGCTCGGCTGCTAGCCGGGTAGCATTCCACATACACTTCCCACTGGCTGCCGACCCACACGTAGTCGGGCACGTTGCCGGTGTGAAGTTGGGACGTGAGCTTCATCTCAGGCAGCAAGGGCGAAATGAAGGCCAGGCCATTGGCTTCTAGGAGGCCTTTCAAATGGGCGTCCTTCAGGTTGATGTAGGCCAAGTAGCTGTTGTGGGGTAGGTAGCCCAAGATGTCCAATCCGGCCTGTTCCAGGGCGCTGCGCTGGGGTTCGGACCAAATCTGCTCCACGCCCAACACGCGAAGGACGTAGTCTGAACCGCGCTCCCCGGCGGTACGTTGTTGGTATGTATCTTCGGTCAGCTCCGGCAAGGCATAGGTGCCTGATTGGAATTTCACGCGGGATTGAGTTGGAATTTGCTGCGCGTGTACAATCGTTCCAAGGAGGCAAAATGCCAGGAGTGAAGCGTATATGTTTCTCACTAGAAAGAAGTTAAAAATGATCCATTCAAAAGGAAGGCTTGAAGATATAACAACTCGTCTGAGTATCTGTTTAGCGCTGCTATTTTCTCTTGGGCTTCAAGGGCAAACGCGCGCCCATTTTCACAGCCCGAGTGAAGGCCAATTCCACATGGATCAGCGCCCAGTGGCGATGCGTATTCTGTACATCGCCGCGCACCCGGACGACGAAAATACCCGCCTTATCGCGCACTGGTCGCAATTCAACGGCTACGAGGTGGCGTATCTAAGCCTCACGCAAGGGGAGGGAGGACAGAACATTCTGGGCCCAGAGCTCGGTGAAGCGCTGGGAGTTATCCGCCGGGAAGAACTTTATGCGGCGCGCCGTTTGGACGGGGCCACCCAGTATTTTGGCGGGGCGGCGGACTTTGGATACTCTAAAACGGTCGATGAGACCCTCGAAAAGTGGAACGAAAACGAGGTACTTGCGCGCATTGAAGCCGTGGTGAAGGAATTCAAGCCCGATGTGATTGTCACCCGCTTTCCGCCGGACGCACGCGCCGGCCACGGCCACCACACAGCCTCCGCCGTTCTGGCCATCCGCGCCTTTGAACGCCTCCAATCTATGGGGCGACGTGGCGGGTACGCTCCCAAGGCCTTGTATTGGAACACCTCCTCGTGGTGGGCAAAGGACCTTGAAAGCGCGGTATCGAACGACTCTCTGGCGGTCCTACAGATTGGCGGTTTCATCCCGGAACTGGGCCAATCCTCTTTGGAAATTGGCACCCTGGCACGGGGCATGCACAAGTCCCAGGGCTTTGCGGGTACCACGGATCGCGGTGAGCGCACAGAATACTTGCAGTTGCTGAAGGGGGAGCCCATCGATTGGACGCCGCCAACCTATGCGGCCTGTTCAGCACCCATGCCGATTCCGGGACTCTATGCGGAGTGGACCGCGGATTCGCCTTATCTCGTCGATTCGGTGCAAGGGCGCGTGACCGTCATCAACGAGTCGGCGGAGGCGATTCAGGTTCGGCGCATGGTGGCCCAGCAATCGGCCGCACACAACGCGCCGTACACCCTGGTGCACCCCGGCAAGACCTATAGCCTCCCTGCCAACCTCTACGCCAACGGACAGCAGGGCGGGATGGTCCTGGAGGTCACCAATTCCGATGGCCTCTGGCCTCAGAACGTCGTGCTCAGTCCAGAATACGTCACATCGGACCGCATTAAAGGGGAGCTCCGCCGTCCGGTGCAGTTGACGCCGCGGTACTCGATCAGTTACGATGTTCCTTGCGCGGTGGTAGGTGGCGGAACCCGCTTGATAAACGTCAACCTGCACCGCTACGGGGNCCTCCCCGAAGAATCCGTGCAGCTGGACGTTCAAGGGGATGGCGTGATCGTCGCTGAACACAGTCCTGTACACTTCCCAGCGGGCCAGTCGGTGATGCGCCTTTCGATCGCCGTGAGGAAGCCTACGCGTAGCAAGGCCGGACAAACCCGCAGTAGCCTTACTGCTTACCTCCACGGCGATGAAGTCCCGCTGATGACGGCTATCCCCATTCGCTATGACCACATTCCCCACCAGGAAGTGTGGGTGGACGGCAGCTTGCCCATCGTAACGGCGGACGTTGCGGTTCCAAAAGACTTGCAGGTGGGCTACATCGACGGGGCCGGTGACGATGCCCCGGAAGCTTTGAAGCAGCTTGGGGTGACGGTCAAGCGCTTGAATGCCGCGACCTTGACCCAGGAGGATTTGCGGGGCCTGACGTCGGTGGTGTTGGGCATTCGGGCCTTTAATGTGAACCAAGGACTGGCAGCGGCGCAACCCGTGCTAGAAAATTGGGTTCAGAACGGGGGCCACCTCATCATCCAATACAACACGGCTACGCGCGACCAAGTGACCGACCATATGGGCCCAATGCCCTTTAAGCTGGGACGCGATCGCGTGACGGTGGAGGAAACGCCCGCGACCTTCCTCGCGCCGGAGCACCTTATGATGACCTATCCCAACGCCCTTTCAGAGGCGGACTTTGAGGGGTGGGTACAAGAACGCGGACTCTACTTTGCCAGCGAGTGGGACAAGTCCTTTGTTCCCTTGATAGAATGGGCCGACCCCGGCGAAACTCCCAAGCAAGGCGCATGGATCACGGCACCTTCCGGGGAAGGGCGAGTGACCTACTGTGGCTTGTCCCTCTTCCGCGAATGGCGGGCTGGAGTGCCGGGCGCCTACCGCATTCTCGCCAACCTCGTAGCTTATCCTACTTCCGAGTATGCAAAGTGAGTTAGCGGCCTACGACTGGCTGGCCTTAGCAGGTACCCTAGGGCTTATTGCCCTCTACGGGATGTGGAAAACGCGCCAAAAATCCACCGGCGTCGAATTCCTAACCGGCAAACATGAAAGCCATTGGACGACCAT
>JGI26082J51739_10000015_pt1 | contig 90652 bp, 77 predicted proteins | sample SaaInl5LU_22_DNA_FD_51739 | JGI IMG/M metagenome (IMG submission 51739)
ATTTTAGAACACCTTGGGGCACCGCAATAGCCAACCAATCTCAATTGGTGGGTTATCCAGCAGGAACAGTCAACAGACACTATTTCCCTGGATCAGCACAAAATGGCGCTCAAGGGACAGCAATGAGCCGTGGTGCATGGACCGCGCGCAGCAATGAGACCCTCGGGCTTGCATCATATGTCAATATGGCCACAGAAGCCAATATCGATGTCAGCACAGGTGAAATGACAATATTGGTTGAGGCTTACTATACAGGCACTAGCCCAGAGCCATCAAACTTTTTGAATGTCGCCTTATTGCAAAACAATACATTGGGGCCACAAACTGGCGGTAATGCAGGTAATGAATACAACCACATGCACCGACTAGTCGATATGGTGACTGGTCAATGGGGTGAAGAAATTACTGAAACCTCTACCGGAGATTTCATTTCTCGTACATACACCTACCAGATTCCACCAGATTTTAATGGTATCCCTGCTGAATTGAGTGATCTCGAAGTAGTGGTATTCATGACAGAGACGACACAGGAAGTGATCAGTGGTAATGGAGCTTACCCTACATTTTCAGGTTTAGTGCACCAAAATGATGTCTTTGTTCGCTCGATCGAAGATATTTCCGAACAATGTTATGGTGAATTAGGCCCTGTTGTCAATATACAGAATACGGGTTCTGATACATTGACTTCAGTGGACTTGTCCTATACGATTAACGACTTGACCTATAACTATACTTGGACTGGAGAATTACTCTCTCTTCAATCAGAATCAGTAGAATTACCTAGTGAACCTTTTAATTTCAGTGGCACCAATACCGTTACTGTGACTGCTGGAGCGGATGAAAACAATAGCAACAACACCCAGACGACTACATTCGCAGATGCACAAGAATATTCTGGCGATTTAACATTGACCATCACTACTGATGGATGGGGCAGTGAAGTGACTTGGGATGTCCGTGATTACAACGGCACTATGGTAACTTCAGGAGGACCTTATGGCAACAACAGTACTTTTACAGAAACCATTAGCCTTCCCGCTGAAAGTTGTTATACTTTCAATATTTATGATTCTTATGGCGATGGCCTGTTATCAGGTGGCGTATCTTTAGTAGATGATCAAGGAACTATCATCTTCGAATCTAGTGGTGATTATGGTTCAGGAGCCAGCAAAACATTTGGCTATCAAGTGATCACTCTTGGCGCTACCGATCATCAATCAATAGGGGCCATCATTTATCCAAACCCTGCTTTGAATGTATTGAACATCTCTGGCGCAGAAAATGCCTCTGTAGTCATATACGATGTTCTTGGGCGCGCTGTATTATCGCAAGACCAGTTGCAAAACAGTACACCGATTGATGTCAGCACCCTAGTGACAGGAACTTACTTTGTGCGCATGACATTGAATGGTCAAACTCAAACAGAGAAACTCTTGATCACGAAATAATTCATTTCCTGATCTCACAAAAAAATCCCGATGTCTTCATCGGGATTTTTTTTTTGGTGTTGTAGCCAATTAAATTGGCAAATAAACGACCTCTTTAGTCTCAAAGAAATCTTCGTCAAAAAATTCAGACAAAGAAAATCTCATGGCGCTTTTAAAGGGTTTTAACTCGCCAGTCAAATCACCGCCTTTCAACGCTAATATGCCATTTGGCAAGGGATGCTGGTCTCTAGACTCAATCTTGTTCTGGGTCCACTGCACCAGGCCTTCCATCTTGGTCACCGCGCGTGTCACAACGAAGTCAAAGGATCCTGCCACCGCTTCTGCACGACACTTTTGTGCACGAACATTTGTCAAGGACAAAGCGTCCACTATTTCGTTTACGACCTTTATCTTTTTACCAATACTATCCACCAATACAAACTCCGACTCCGGATACATAATCGCCAGAGGAATTCCTGGAAAACCTCCACCCGTCCCAACATCGAGAATTCGTGCACCCGGAACAAATGCAATGACTTTTGCAATTCCCAAGGAATGCAGTACATGGCGCTCATATAGTGCCTCCATATCTCTCCTTGAAATGACATTGATTTGTTCATTCCAAAACACGTACAACTGCTCCAAAGCAGCGAACTGTTCCAATTGCTTAGAACTCATACCCGGGAAATAATGCTGAATCAATTGCATATGAAGTTATTAACCGCAAATGTAGGTTTTCCTTAATAATTTTAGAACACATTATCGCGGTAATCCCGATCCAGATATGTATTTTAGACTTTCGTAATCATTCACCTTTTTCCAAAATAGAACACTGTGCATCAACAAACTGTAAAATTCCCTCGAGCCGATAGCGCTCAATTTTTCAAAACTCTGAACAAGCGTGTTAATCAATACTTTAAGGAAAATAACTTGTCAAAATCAGGCAATTGGGCACTTCATTTTAAAACATTCGTCATGTTTGCGCTCTATATTGGCCCGTATTTGCTGATTTGGTCCATGAACATGCCTGGTTGGTTGCAACTTTTACTCTCGGTAGTTATGGGACTGGGAATGGCTGGTGTCGGAATGAATGTCATGCATGATGCCAACCATGGCGCCTACTCTAACAAAAAATGGGTCAATAAAATTTTGGGCAGCAGTATTTATATCCTTGCTGGAAATGTCTATAACTGGCAGGTACAACATAATGTTTTGCACCACACTTATACTAATATTCATGGCCACGACGAGGATCTGGAAGCTGGAAGGATTTTGCGCTTTTCTGAACACGCGCCTTGGCGAAAGTTTCATAAATTCCAACATTTATACGGCGTCTTTTTGTACGGTCTATTGACCATAAACTGGGCTTTGACTGCCGATTTTTTCCAAACGCGTCGTTATTTAAAAAGAAAATTGTCTTACGGCCAATTTCCCAATCCGATCAAACAATGGAGTGTTTTGGTCTTTACTAAAATTTTGTACGTGAGCATCTGGTTAGTGGTGCCTCTGATATTTTTTGATCTTGCGTGGTGGAAAATACTATTAGGATTTGTTGTCATGCACTATACAGCAGGCATGATTTTAAGTGTTGTTTTTCAATTAGCACACGTCATTGAAGACACCACGATGCCTCTGCCCGATGAATCAGGGACCATGAAAAACACTTGGGCCATCCACCAACTATTCACAACGGTCAATTTCTCGACAAAGAACAGATTAATGAATTGGTTTACAGGTGGGTTGAACCATCAGGTAGAACACCACATTTTTCCGCACATTAGTCACATACATTATAAAAAAATCGCCCAAATTGTCAAGAAGACTGCGCGTGAATTCAATCTGCCCTACCACGAATACAAAACTACTCGCCAAGCAATATTAGCACACCTGAGACACTTGAAACAAATGGGGATGGAGCCATCCCTCGCCGCATAATGATGAATACAAATTTATCCGATAGAGTCAACCAAATGGCCACTTCGGCCACGTTGGCTATGGCCGCCAAGGCCCGAGAGTTGAAAGAGCAAGGCCAATCAATTATTGGCCTTAGTCTTGGAGAACCAGATTTTACAGTGCCGGATTTTGTCAAAGATGCCGCCATACAAGCCATCAATGACAACTACCACGCCTACAGTCCAGTAGATGGTTATCCTGCGCTCAAAAAAGCCATACAACATAAATTCAAGCGCGATAATGGTCTGGATTATGGGCCGGATCAAATTGTCGTGTCCACAGGGGCCAAGCAATCGTTGGCTAATTTAGCCCAAGTGCTGCTCAATGAAGGTGATGAAGTCTTGTTGCCGGCGCCCTACTGGGTCAGTTATGCCGATATCGCCAAGGTCGCTGGGGGAATTCCTGTAGAAATTCAGGCCAGCATCGATACAGATTTTAAAATCACTCCCCAAGATCTCGAAAACGCCATCACACCAAAAACCAAGATGATGATTTACAGTTCACCTTGTAATCCAAGTGGATCTGTATACAGCAAAAAAGAATTAAGAGCCTTGGCAGATGTCTTGATCAAATACCCAGATATTGTCGTCATTAGCGACGAAATCTATGAGCACATTAATTTCTCAGGGGGGCATTATTCTATGGCCCAATTCGAAGACATGTACGAACGCACGGTAACGGTCAATGGGGTCTCTAAAGCGTTTGCCATGACCGGGTGGCGAATAGGCTACATTGGCGCTCCTAAATACATCGCTCGTGCTTGCAACAAAATGCAAGGTCAAGTAACCAGTGGTGCCAATTGTATCGCTCAAATGGCCACAGTCAAAGCATTAGAAACACCACCTCAAGCCATTCAATACATGGTGGATGCCTTCAAGGAGCGCCGTACACTCATCTTGAATTTATTAGCTGAAATACCCGGGTTCAAGACCAATATTCCTGAAGGAGCCTTTTATGTTTTTCCCGATATTTCCTACTATATTGGCCGCAGTATTTCTGGGCACCAAATCAACTCTGCCGGAGATTTCGCTCTATTTTTATTGGAAAAAACTGGGGTTGCAACCGTCACTGGAGAAGCATTTGGTGATCCGAATTGCATCCGAATTTCCTATGCAGCTGCAGAAAGCGATATCAAGGAAGCCATGAGCCGCATCAAAACATTATTGAGTGCTTCATAGGGAATCAATCGCCTTTTAGCACTGTTTTTTGTGGTCGCGTCTTCTAGAAATGACGCGACCAATAAAACAATTGAGTAGATCATATGTCGAAAATAATACTTCTCGGATCCGGTGAATTGGGTAAAGAATTTGTCATAGCGGCACAGCGCCTAGGACAAACAATTATTGCTATAGATGCCTATCCAAATGCTCCTGCCATGCAGGTGGCCGATGATTTTGAAGTGATCAATATGCTTGACGGTGCGGCTTTAGACCGGGTGATTGAAAAGCATCAGCCCGACTTTATCGTACCAGAAATAGAAGCCATCAGGACCGAACGGTTTTATGCCTATGAGCAGCAAGGCTATCGTGTGGTCCCCTCTGCTAAAGCAGCAAATTTCACCATGAATCGGCGGGCGATTAGAGATTTAGCGGCGACTAGCCTTGGCCTTAAGACAGCACCATTTGCTTATGCCAAAAGCCTCGAAGAACTCAAAGAAGCGGTTACAGCAGTTGGTGTGCCGTGTGTGGTCAAGCCACTGATGTCTTCTAGCGGAAAAGGCCAATCTACAATCAAAACCATTGATCAGATCGATTCGTGCTGGGCATACGCCCAAGAAGGCTCTCGGGGTGATGTCGCCGAGGTCATCGTTGAGGCTTTCATTAATTTCGATTACGAAATCACATTACTCACCGTTACCCAAAACCAAGGCCCAACCCTATTTTGCCCACCAATAGGCCATCGTCAAGAGCGTGGTGACTACCAAGAGAGCTGGCAGCCAGCCGCTATGAAAGATACTGTGCGCCAAACGGCTCAAGACATGGCCCATAAAGTCACTCAAGCACTGGGTGGTGCAGGCCTCTGGGGCGTGGAATTTTTCATCGTTCAAGACATGGTGTATTTTTCTGAACTCTCACCACGACCGCATGATACAGGTATGGTGACCCTGGCAGGCACACAGAATCTCAACGAATTCGAATTACATCTCCGAGCCATATTAGGTCTTCCTCTTAGTGACATCAGGCTCGAACGTCAAGGAGCATCGGCGGTTATCTTGGCCCCCGAAGCATCAGACCACCCGACATTCGAAGGTCTCGAAAGCATTACAAAAGAAGACAAGGCTGATGTGCGGATTTTTGGCAAACCCACTGCACGACCATTCCGCCGCATGGGGGTTGTTCTGGTCCACAGCCCATTGGATCAAGAAATTGAACCACTCATCGAGCAAGCCAAGGCCTTGGCCAGCAGGGTCAAAGTCAACTGCTGAGCAACCCAAAGAGAGAACAATTTTTAAATTGTCAGTGCTTTCCTGTATCTTTAGAATATGAAAGCCACTTTAGCTTTTCTGATTTTTGTAATGGGTGCTCAAACCTATGCCCAAGAAGACTTGCTCTTCTCTATATACTTTGATCACGACCAATACACACTTGACCATACGCACCTTACCCGAATCGACAGCCTAAATAAAGTACAAGACAAAGCGCTTTATGACGTCCACATAAAAGGCTTCACCAATAGCATTGGCTCAGGCCCTTATAATTTAGAGCTGTCGCGCAAACGTGCTGAAGAAGTCAAAAAACAACTGAGATCATTTACCATAATTTCTAGTATTGGTCATGGCGCTCTCGGTACAGAAGCGGCAAATAACCGCCGTGTAGAAGTGCTATTTCATTTGAAATCAAGACACATACCATTGCCGGGCGAGCGCATAGAACTGCCGATACGCTTAGACACACTCGCTAACCTGGCAAAACGCTTTGACATGCCCATAGTTGGAGAGAAAATTGCTCTAGCCGGTATCCTTTTCTATCCAGATCAAGATGTGATCATGGACGAATCAGTCCCGGCTTTGGAACGGCTCATAGGCCTTTTGAATTATCATAGAAATTTAAAATTCAAGCTTATTGGTCATATTTGTTGTGGTGATCCAGAACGACCAGCAATGGATGTGATCAACACACGCACTGGCGAAAAAAACCTATCTGAGGCCAGGGCAAGATCGGTCTATCTCTACCTACTTAAAAAAGGAATAGACCGCAGACGCATGCGCTACATTGGCATGGCCTATCGCCAACCCACCAAAAAAGGTGATGAGTTTGATCGTCGAGTCGAAATCGAAATCACTTCGATAGATTGATCAGCGGTTACGCCAGAAAAATGGGGTGAACAAAATCAAAACAGTAAATAGCTCTAGGCGGCCGATGAGCATCAAGAAACTCGCCCACCATTTGGCGGGTATCGACAAATCGTGGTAGGTGTGCACAGGACCGAGAGCCCCGAATGCAGGACCAACATTACCCAAGGTCGAAGCGGCACCACCAAGAGCAGTCTGAAAATCCAAACCTAAGAGCGAAAACACCAAGACACCAACAATAAACGACAGCATATAAAGAATGAAAAACCCAAGAACGTTGAACACAATTGATTGATGCACTGACCGGTTGTTATAGCGCACAGGCAGTACTGCATTGGGATGTAAAGTCCTCTTGAACTCCAAGACACCATTTTTGATCATGATCAAATGGCGCACCACTTTGATCCCTCCAGCAGTAGACCCAGCGGATCCTCCCAAAAACATGAGTCCGAAGAATATGATGGTCAACAGCGGTGTCCAAGCTGTGAAATCAGCTGAAACAAATCCTGTAGTTGTAATGACCGCCAAGACTTGGAAAAGGCCATGTCGCACAGCACTTTCCAGTGCTCCAAAAACCATAGGATGAGCAATAGTCGACGCCGCAACGTCCGCCTGAAGATAAATAAACACGGCCGTCACAAGAGTCAATACCGCAATAAAAGAGGCATACAATTTAAATTCTTCGTCATTAAATATTTTAGCAAAACGCCCTTTGAAGGCGAAATAACTCAAGACAAAGTTAGTCCCTGCGAGAAACATAAAAATCATGATGATGTATTGGATCACTGGCTGGTCATTCCAAAATGCTACACTAGCATTTTTGGTAGAAAATCCACCGGTACTGAGTGTGCTTAAAGAATGATTGATGGCATCAAAAAACGACATTCCCGCCACCCATAACAGCAAAGTCTCTGCCAGAGTATAACCCACGTAAATATACCAAAGACGCTTTGCGGTATCTGTTATTCTGGGATGCAGCTTGTCTCCACTGGGCCCCGGAGCTTCTGCCGCAAATAATTGCATCCCGCCAATACCCAGTAACGGAAGAATGGCAATGGCCAAGACAATGATCCCCATACCACCAATCCAATGCGTGATGCTGCGCCAAAACAAAATTCCTTCTGGCAAGGACTCTACATCGTTTAAAATAGAGGCTCCTGTAGTTGTGAAACCACTCATGGTTTCAAAAAAAGCATTGGTAAAATCTGGAATCGCGCCCGTCAATAAATAAGGTAAAGTGCCTATTAATGCCATAAAGAGCCAGCCAAAAGCCACAATGATGTACCCCTCCTTCTTGTGCAATTCTTTTCTATGGTGGCGCGTGAGTACCATAGCCACAATACCAAGAACAGTAGCCAAGAGGCTCGCCTTGAATAAGTCAAATGCTGCGCCATCTTGATAGATATAACTCACCAAGGTTGCCAGCAGCATAAAGCCGCCATTCACCACAAACAATAGGCCAATAAGATGGGCTATAATTTTGGTGTTTATCTTGAAAAATCTACCCATCTAAATAAAGAGTTTTTCCACTTTCTTAATCGACTGAGGCAGACAACACACCACGATACGATCACCGTCTTGAATCATGAAATCACCTAAGGCAATCATCCCCTCACCATCACGTATCACCCCACCGATAATTGCAGAGCGTGGAAAATCAAGCTCTTTAATGCGTCGATTACACACCTTTGATGATGCGGCCACGACAAATTCAAGCAGCTCAGCATTCATGTTGTTGAGTCGCGTCATCGCCACGACCTCACCCTGACGAATATGACGGAAAATGTGATTGGCCGCCAAAAGTTTTTTATTGATCAAAGTATCAATGCCAATGGAATGAGACAGCTGAAAATAATCCATATTTTCTACTAAGGCGATCGTCTTTTTGACACCTTTAGACTTGGCCACCAAGCACGACATGATATTGGTTTCGCTATTGCCCGTGACCGCAATAAAAGCATCCATATCTGCAATCGATTCTTCTTGAAGCAATTCAACATTTCGACCATCACCATTGATCACAAGACAATCTGGTAGGTCATCAGCAATTTCGAAAGCTTTTTCCTTACTGTTTTCAATGAGTTTGACATTAAATTTGTTGCGACAGAGGTCTATTGCTGTTTGACAACCAATATTACTGCCCCCTAAAATCATGACGTCTCTGATTTCGTCTCTAACTTTTCCCGTCAATTTAAAAATTTCATCGACGCCCTGTTCCGTTGTGGTAAAATACACTTGATCTCCTTCTTTGAATTGTGTGTCGCCCCTTGGAATAAGGGTGTACTGCGTGCCAAATCTTTGGATCGCAATGGGGACATAACGCAATTCTGGATAAAGTAAGCCGACCTCTTTTACAGTGCGTCCTACAAATGCTGCTGTGCGCGATAAGTGCAACCCAATCATGGTCAAAGCACCTTCCTCAAATTCATAAGTATCATTAAAACCACTTTGGTTGAGCAGTAACTCAATTTCATTTGCCGCCAAAGCCTCGGGCGAGATCAATTCGTCAATCCCAAATTTCGTGAAACCCACCTCGTCCTTGTTTTCCAAAAATTCTGTGTTGGATATCCGGGCAATCGTTCTTTTGGCGCCAAGTTGTTTGGCCAATACACAGCAAGTAATATTAATGGTTTCGCTGGAAGTCACCCCAATCACCAGGTCTGTTTGGGCCACTTGAGCATCTTTTAAAATCGAAATGGAAGTGGCATCACCACGAACAACACGAATGTCCAGGTGGGTATCGGCATAAGAAAGAGATTCTCGATTGTTGTCAATCAATGTAATGTCTTGAGATTCAAATGACAATAGTTTTGCTAAATGAAACCCGACTTCCCCTGCTCCGGCAATGATTATTTTCATAAGGAATTCTATGATCTTCAGGGACAAAAGTACAAAATAACAGGAATACGAGGCACGAGATTCACTTAATATACGTTTTAAGCATGCGGCACGATTGCTAGAAAAATAGTAGTTTTGCCTTCATCTTATGAAAGAGAAAGTAAAACCGTATCAGTCGTCGACCTTGAGCAAAAAAGCGCAAGTCGAATTAATGTTTGACACTATTTCAGGAGAATATGATGGTTTGAACCGTGTCATATCTCTTGGCACAGACCTGAAATGGCGCAAAAAAGTGGTGCAATCTGTAAATGCCCATGGGGCAAAAAACATATTAGATATAGCCACAGGGACCGGCGATCTTGCCATTGCCTTTGCCCAAAATACCAAAGCAGATCGCATTGTCGGTTTAGATTTGTCTGAGGGCATGTTGCACATGGCACAGCAAAAAATTCAATTAAATCCCAACCTAGGAGAACGGTTGACCTTTGTCAAAGGAGACAGCGAAGCCCTCCCATTCGAAGACAACTCATTTGAGGCCATTACCGTATCGTTCGGTGTGCGGAACTTCGAGAATTTAGAGGTTGGATTGGAAGAAATCTATCGCGTTTTGACTCCNGGAGGCTTATTTGTTGTTCTGGAAACATCAGTACCGATGAAATTTCCGATGAAACAAGGCTATGCCATTTACACCAAATATATCTTGCCCTTAGTGGGTCGGGTTTTTTCTAAAGACAAAGTGGCTTATCGCTACTTGAGTGAAAGTGCTGCGGTTTTTCCTTTTGGACAAGCCTTCAACAATATTTTGACAAAAATTGGGTTTAATGTCCAAGCATTTGAACCGCAAACATTTGGGGTTGCTACCATTTATAAGGCGAGTAAAGCATGAGAAATCAAGTTTTTATGGTCATCATGGCGACTCTATTTGGGGTACAGCTGAGCTATGGTCAGTTTTTAAATAGGGAACGCCTGGCCAATCTTGAAACTTTTGACTCGCGCCCAACATCATGGGGGTATTTTTTGGGATTCAACAACTATGATTTTAATTTCGATTATGACCGTGAGTTTCAGTCAGACAATACTGATGTAATAGTTGAAAGCCAGCCGGGATTTAATGTTGGACTCATTGGTGATTTACGGATCAACAAATACCTCAATTTGCGCCTTGAGCCTGGGATATATTTTACACAGAGAGACCTCACATTTCCGCGCATAGAAGAAGAGGCTGATTATTTTCGGGCTGTGAAATCAACCTATGTGCATTTGCCTTTATTGCTGAAAATTTCAACTAAGCGTCTGAACAATTTTAAGCCTTTTGTGTTGGCGGGCATCGCAAAATCAATAAATCTAGGAAGCAACGAGACTAACCCAGAGGACAATTATTTTGGCCAATTCCGAATGCGGCGCAATACCAATTACTACGAACTTGGTTTTGGGATCGACTTTTATTTATATTACTTTAAATTCTCCCCCTCTATTCGCGGTGTTTTTGCCACTTCAGATGAATTAGTACAAGATAAGAATCCATTGAGCCCGTGGACCTCAAACATCGCCTCAATGAAAACAAGAGGGGTCTTCATCAATTTTACCTTTCAATAGAAGAGTTGGCTCACCCCCGGAACCACTCGTGCAAAATGATTCCAGTGGCCATAGCAACATTAAGACTTTCTGCTCCTGAGCTTTCGCTATTTCGCGCAATTGTAATGGCCTGCTCGATGACCTGGGAAACCTCTGAACGTAGGCCATGTGCTTCACTCCCCATAACCAATATGGCATCAGAGGGTAGCTGAGTTTTTTGAATTGGTGTTCCTTCCAAAAATGCACCAAAGACAGGACGATGATCGTCAGCAAGTAATTGTGGCAGATCTTGATAATGTAACTGAACTCGTGCGATTGACCCCATACTGGCCTGCACAACTTTCGGGTTGTATGAGTCCACAGTATCACAACTGCACACCACATGACCCACTCCATACCAATCACACAAACGCAAAATCGTCCCTAAATTACCNGGATCTCTGACGCCATCCAAAGCCAAAATCAATCCAGAAACAGGTATGGGTTTGGGCTCAGGCATTCGAAAAACTGCCAACCATCCATTGGCATTTTTAAGGCTACTTATTTTGTGCAACGCACGTTCATTAATTACCACAGGGTCTATAGGCGTATCCGACACCTCAGAAGTGGTAAAAAGGTGCGTGGCAATCATGCCCGACAACCATAAATCCCTGATCAACTTCTCCCCCTCAGCAACAAAGGACTCATGCAGCGCACGGTACTTTTTTTGCTGTAAACTCGTTATTAATTTTATTTCGCTATTGCTTATCAAAATTATCCTATTTTTGAATGAGAAACCCTATTTCATTGACGCGCGCTGCAACAAAAATATCATTATTTTTAGGATTTATCTTGCTCTGTGCTTGCAGCCCTACAAGGCGCCTGGCAGAAAATGATTTGTGGCTGATTCAAAACGACATCAGCATTAATGGCCAGCCCAATACAGACAATGACGTGGAAAGCCTTATCATTCAAAAACCAAACACACGCTTTCCAATTATTGGTGCGCCACTAGGGGTCTTGGTATACAATTTGGCCCAACCCAACCCTCATGAAAAATTTGACCGTTGGCTCAAGGCAAACCCAAAGAGAACTGAGCGATTGGAGCGCTTGCTGTCCAAGAAACAAATTAAAGCCATTGATTCAAGTAAAATCAATTTCAGCCGATGGCTTAAGAACACGGGGTCGGCGCCAACGATCATCGATACAAGCAAGGCGCAAAAGTCTTTAGCCCAACTCAAAAAATATTTTTATAATCAAGGCTATTTCACCGTTCAAGGCCGATACGATGTGCGCCAAGACAGNGTCAAGTCCAAACGTGCCTCAGTGCACTATGATCTTGACTTNCAAAGTCCTTACACTTTAGGTCAAATAGGCTACAACATCAGCTCTCCTGCTGTTGATTCATTGTTCAAAAAAACGCAAGCCCAATCGTTTTTGCGCCCGAACACCAAATATGATTTGGCCAACTTCGACAACGAACGCGCCCGGATCACCATTGAACTGCGCAATTCTGGATTGTATTATTTTGATCAAGACTATGTGACGTTCGAGGCAGATACAAATGGTTTGGGGCACCAGGTAAATGTCGCTTACATCATTCCAGACCGGCGATTAAATAACGGTGATACGCTTGTCACCACAGAGCCATTCAAAATATACAAAGTCAACACAGTCCGATTGATTACCGATCATGACCCCCAAAACCCAACCCTAGCCTTTACAGATTCAATAACCTATAACGGTTATCAGGTTTTGAGTTATGGGCCAACACAGTATAGACCAAAGGCCATTACCAATGCCATCGCCATTACACCAGGCGCCCTATATCGCGATATTGATCGTACCCTAACTTATGGCCAAATAAATGAGTTGCGCAACTTCAAATACCCCACCATCAATTATGAAATAGATTCAAGTGACAGCACAGGGACTGGTTTGATCAGCACTATATTGCTCAGCCCACAAAAGAAATATACCTTGGGGGTAGATGTCGATGCCTACACCTCTACCATTCAGCAATTTGGTGTCGGGTTTAGCGCTTCCTATTTGATCCGAAATGTTTTCAAAGGAGCGGAAAATTTAGAAATCTCAGCCAGCGGCTCTGTGGGATCTTCAAAGGACAATGCCAATAGCGACAGCCAATTCTTTAATACTTCGGACATCGGGATCAACGCGCGATTGACCACGCCACAACTTTTATTTCCGATTAATACACAGCGGCTTATTCCCAAATACATGGGCCCTGTAACGACCATCAGCTCTGGAATCAATTCCCAGAACAACATAGGATTGGACCGTCAAAATTTTAATGGTGCCTTTAGTTATCAATGGCGACCAAGCAGCAAACGTAAGAATGTTTTGGATTTGCTCAATCTCCAATATGTGCGGAATCTCAACTCTTCAAATTACTTCAATGTCTATAGAAATTCCTATCAACGGCTGAATCAAATTGCCATTGACGCGGGTTATTCCTTTGACTCAGATGTACAGCTTTTGGGTATTCCTGAGCAGACCAACGCCTTTTTGGCCAGTATCGATGATCCATCCAATCCCTATAGTTTCGCTCCAGAAGTCAAAGATGAACTGATCGCCATTGGCCAGAGAAAATCGCGCCTTACAGAGAATAATTTGATTTTAGCCTCTAATTTTACATGGAACTACGACACAAGAGAAACGCTTAACGACAATAGTTTTTCCCGAATCAATTGTACTGTAGAGTTGGCAGGAAACCTCTTGTCAGGAATGTCTTCGCTATTTAACGCCAACAACAGTCAGGGCAATAGTGAGCTCTTCGGGGTCGTGTTTTCTCAGTATGCCAAATTTGAAATAGATTACATCCGACACTGGGACTTGGGCCGTCAAAACGTCTTTGCCTTTCGCTCATTTGGTGGTTGGGCCGCACCATATGGCAACAGTTCATCGATTCCTTTTACCCGCAGTTACTTTGCAGGAGGTGCCAATGACAACAGAGGCTGGCGGGCTTATGATCTGGGACCAGGGTCTAGCGGCAGTAACTTAGATTTTAACGAGGCCAATTTTAAACTCAACTTGAATGCCGAATACCGCTTTCCCATTTTTGGCAATTTCAAAGGCGCGTTCTTCACTGATATTGGAAATATATGGAATTTGGGTGACGACGTCTTGGATCCAGCTTTTCAATTCAACGGATTAACCGATCTAAAGGAACTGGCCGTCGCCACAGGTATCGGTCTGAGGTATGATTTTGGATTTTTTGTCATCCGGTTAGACACTGGATTCAAGACCCATAATCCAGCAAGAGCACTTAACGATCGTTGGTTTAAAGAATATAATTTTGCCAATGCCGTCTACAATATCGGCATCAACTATCCCTTCTAAACCAGTATTTTTTTATATTTTTGAGCCCTAAACAATGTCAATAAATATGAGCCATTCCATAAGTGCTGGAGTTGCCTCTGGTAAAGAGGTACAAGAATTATTTGAATTAGCAAAAGCCAAACAATTTGCGATGCCCGCGGTCAATGTCGTTGGGTCAAACACCATCAACACGGTATTAGAAACTGCGCGTGATCTCAATGCCCCGGTGATCATTCAGTTTTCCAATGGTGGAGGACAATTTAACGCCGGAAAGGGCTTGAATAATGAGCAACAGCAAGCGGCTATTGCCGGCAGTATCGCTGGAGCGCATCATGTTCACGCCTTAGCTAAGGCCTACAATGTCCCTGTAATATTGCATACTGACCATTGCGCCAAGAACTTACTGCCATGGATCGATGGTTTGCTGACGGCGAGCGAAGAACATTTCGCACGCACGGGACGAACGCTTTACAGCAGTCATATGATTGACCTTTCTGAAGAATCTCTCGAAGAAAACATTGAAATTTGCAAGACCTACTTGGCACGGATGAGCAAGATCGGAATGACATTAGAAATCGAATTAGGCATTACCGGTGGCGAAGAAGACGGTGTGGACAATACAGATGTAGACAGCTCTAAATTATACACCCAGCCAGAAGAGGTCGCCTACGCGTACGAACAACTCATGGAAGTGAGTGACCAGTTCACTATCGCGGCAGCCTTCGGGAATGTTCATGGTGTTTATAAACCAGGAAACGTCAAACTGACGCCAAAAATTCTCAAAAATTCACAAGAATACATTGAACAAAATTATAAGACCGGATCTAATCCAATTGACTTTGTCTTCCATGGTGGGAGTGGATCAAGCCTAGAAGAAATCAGAGAAGCCATTGGCTATGGTGTGGTCAAAATGAATATTGACACAGATCTACAGTTTGCTTTTACCGAAGGCATTAGGGACTATATGGTCGGACACCACGATTACCTCAAAACACAGATTGGTAATCCAGATGGAGACGGCATCCCAAACAAAAAATATTACGATCCAAGAAAGTGGTTGCGCGAAGGCGAGTTGACCTTTAAGACCCGCCTCAAGCAGGCTTTTGAAGACCTCAACAATGTGAATACTTTATAATCAGATAACTCTCTTATTATGGCCTGGTTCAAACGTACAACAAAAGGAATTCATACCCCTACCGAAGAGAAAAAAGACGTTCCAAAAGGACTTTGGTACAAATCTCCAACGGGAAAAGTAGTCGATGCTGAAGAATTAGAACGGAATCATTATGTGAGTCCCGAAGATGGTTATCACGTGCGCATTGGCAGCAAAGAGTATTTTGAAATATTATTTGACGACAACACATTCACAGAGCTAGATACAGACCTTCGATCCAAAGATATGCTGAAGTTCGAGGACACAAAAAAATATACCCAACGCCTCAAGGAAGCGTACAAGAAAACCAATCTCAATGATGCCGTTAGAACAGCGGTGGGTCCATCAATGGGCAAGCAGTTGGTGATTGCCTGTATGGATTTTAGTTTTATTGGCGGCTCAATGGGTAGCGTTGTCGGGGAGAAAATTGCGCGCGCAGCAGACTATGCCTTGACCCATAAACTGCCCTTTATGATCATTTCTAAAAGTGGTGGCGCCCGTATGATGGAAGCTGCGCTATCCCTCATGCAGCTGGCCAAAACAAGTGCCAAGCTAGCGCAACTGGCCAAGGCACAGATTCCGTATATTTCTTTGTGTACTGATCCGACTACTGGAGGAACTACTGCCTCATTTGCCATGTTAGGCGACATCAACATCAGTGAGCCCGGAGCGCTAATTGGCTTTGCAGGCCCTCGTGTGGTGCGCGACACTACTGGCAAGGAATTGCCTGAAGGCTTTCAGACTGCAGAGTTCTTGTTAGAGCATGGGTTTTTGGATTTCATCAGCGAACGCAAAGCATTGAAAGCTAGAATTAATCTGTATTTAGATTTGGTGCAAAACCAGCCGTTAAGGACGGCATGAAAAGCATCAATAAAATGACCATAAAAAAACCGCCAATATTGGCGGTTTTTTTATGATGTAAGGTCTGGTTCTCTAATTCAGATTGATCGGAAATTCAATGCCATTGACCGTAAATATGGCAATCCCGTCACAAGTACCATCACCAAAATCAAGAGCACCAGTAATATTATCCTGATTGATGATCATGACTCCTGATATGATCTCCTGACACATGCCGAAATCACGCAACAAAAACTGTGACTCATCCACTGTAGCGATGCGTTGAAATCCTGTGCTCAATGTGGTCTCCCATGAACCCCATATATGATAAACATTATCAAACCAATTACCTGAGTTCGCCCCTGCAACCCATTCCGAAGTCCGCGTACCCATGCGGCGCCCTGTCACCGTGCTATTAGCAAATGCAATAGAAACGTCAGATTGGAGATTGGTTTCTCGATTGCCATTGGCGTTTTCAGAAACCCAAATCATGTCACCACCACCGGTAAGGATGTGTCCATCGAAACTAAAGTCTAGATAAGTATATGCGATAGCACGTATGCCATTAATTAAAGGACCATACTCCAATAATATCTGTCCAGACACCACACGATTATTCTGTAATTGACATGAAGGGTTAAAATCGATCAATAGAGAAATGTTGTTACCCACAACAGTGTAAGTCCAAGTAGGACATGATGCGCCGAAAATAGGGAATGCTCCAGGATCTGGATTTTCTACAAAATTATACGCACTCTCAACCACATGCTGACTGCCCTCCAGAATTCCATCTGCCTGAGCCGNCCGCGTGGTGTCTTCCTCAGAAAGCTCAATTTGCGGGATATTGTCATCATCTCCCTTACATGAGATCAAGGAAACCGATAAAAAGGCCATCAAGCCAAATGCAGCAAAACGAATATTGTGTTTCATAAAACAAGAAGATTACTGTAACTTTTTCAAAGATATAACAAGAATGGCGCACACGATGTGGTCATAACCCATAAATATTTAAACAATATTACCAATAATAATGATTGATTTTTGTAAATTCGCCGCTCGATAATCAAGAGGTTATCAACATACATAAAAATCATTTAAATAATATTGGCATGTATTTAGCACCAGAAAAAAAACAAGAAATTTTTAAAAAACACGGTAAAAGTGCCTCAGACACTGGTACCGCAGAAGGTCAAATCGCATTGTTTACTTACCGTATTCAGCATTTGACAGAACACCTTAAACGCAACCACAAAGATTACAATACCGAACGTTCTTTGGTAAAATTGGTAGGAAAGCGCAGATCTTTATTGGACTATTTGATCAAGAAAGACATCTTACGTTACCGTGCCATTGTTAAAGAACTAGGGCTGCGTAAATAAGTCAAAAAGGGACACTTTGCGGTGTCCCTTTTATTTTGCCTACTTTTGCAGTAGAGCATGCGAAAAAGCTGAATTTAGTTTTTCATTGGTCAACCACAACAACACAACTTTTAGTCGATATACGACTAATGACCAAAAGTAACAGCACCTATGACTGGTGTTAAAATGAAAAACAAATGAAACCTAAAGTATTTAGAGAGGTCATTGACCTAGGAGATGGTAGAGAAATCACCCTAGAGACCGGAAAATTAGCCAAACAAGCTCACGGTTCTGTCGTGGTGCAATCTGGAAAGTGTATGCTATTGTGTACCGTCGTTTCCAACTACAAACAAAGTGATGTAGATTTTCTGCCCCTAACCGTAGATTATCGTGAAAAGTTTGCCGCATCTGGACGTTATCCAGGTGGCTTCTTTAAGCGTGAAGCGCGTCCTAGTGACGGTGAGGTTTTGACTATGCGTCTTGTAGACCGCGTACTTCGTCCTCTATTCCCAAAAGATTACCATGCCGAAACTCAGGTCATGATTCAACTCATGTCTCATGACGAGGATGTAATGCCTGATGCCATGGCCGGTTTNGCCGCCTCAGCGGCCATACAGTTATCTGATTTTCCTTTTGAATGTGCCATATCTGAGGTCCGTGTTGGTCGTATTAATGGCGAATTCGTGATCAACCCATCACGCACACAACTTGAAGAAAGTGACTTAGAAATGGTGATTGGTGCCTCTGCTGATTCTGTGATGATGGTGGAAGGTGAAATGAGTGAAATTTCAGAAGAAGAAATGACACTTGCCATTAAAGCGGCACATGAAGCGATTAAGGTACAATGTGCGGCGCAAATGAGATTAGCCGATGCCGTTGGGCGCAAAGCAGTTCGCGAATATGATGGTGAGCGCACCGATGATGCTCTAGCACAAAAAATCCATGATTTNGTCTATGACAAGGTTTATGCCGTGGCCAAAGCAGGTTCTGCAAAACACGAACGCAGTGCGGCTTTTGGCTTNATCAAAGAAGAAGTCAAAGCGAGCTTCAGTGAAGAAGAATTAGCCGACTATGGTGGCTTGGTAAGCAAATATTATAACAAAGCCGAAAAGGAAGCAATTCGCGACTTGACCTTAAACGAAGGTTTGCGTCTTGATGGTCGTAAGACTACTGACATCCGCCCGATTTGGTGTGAAGTAGACTATCTGCCTTCTACGCACGGTTCTGCAATTTTCACTAGAGGAGAAACGCAAGCCCTAGCGACAGTAACCTTAGGGACTTCAAGAGAAGCCAACAAGATCGATATGCCTTCATTTGAAGGTGAAGAAACATTCTATCTCCATTACAACTTTCCGCCATTCTCGACAGGTGAAGCACGACCAATTCGTGGCACCTCACGTCGTGAAGTCGGTCATGGAAATCTAGCACAACGAGCGTTAAAAGGCATGATTCCTGCAGACTGCCCTTATACCGTCCGCGTGGTTTCTGAAGTATTAGAGAGTAATGGCTCGTCTTCTATGGCGACGGTCTGTAGCGGAACTATGGCCCTTATGGATGCAGGAGTCCAAATGACTAAACCTGTTTCCGGAATTGCCATGGGACTCATTTCAGGAGAAGACGGTAAATATGCCGTGTTATCAGATATTTTGGGTGATGAGGATCACTTAGGAGATATGGACTTCAAGGTGACGGGAACAGCCGATGGCATTACCGCTTGTCAGATGGACATCAAAGTAAAAGGTTTGTCTTACGAAATCTTGGTCAATGCCTTGAAGCAAGCCCGAGATGGACGTTTACATATTCTTGAAAAACTCGTAGAGACTATTGACAAACCAAATGGCGATGTAAAAGCACATGCCCCAAAAATGGTCACTGCCATTATCGCTAATGAATTTATCGGCGGCCTTATTGGCCCTGGTGGAAAAGTCATTCAAGAACTCCAGAAAGCAACAAAAACAACAATTGTCATCAACGAAGATCCTGTTACGGAAGAAGGTATTGTAGAAATACTCGGTACCAGTCAAGAAGGAATCGATGCGGTGTTGGCCAAAATTGACTCACTCACCTTCAAGCCTACCGTAGGCAGTGCATATGAAGTGAAAGTCATCAAGATGCTTGATTTTGGCGCTGTAGTGGAGTATCAAGAGGCCAAAGGAAACGAGACACTGCTGCACGTTTCTGAGTTGGCATGGGAACGTACCGAGAATGTTTCTGATGTCGTGAATATGGGCGATGTCTTTGATGTGAAATATATAGGTGTTGACCCACGAACCAAGAAAGACAAAGTATCTCGCAAGGCCTTGTTGCCGAAGCCTGAAGGCTATGTAGAGCGACCACCACGCGACGATCGTCGTTCTGGAGGACGTGACAGTCGTGGAGGACGCGATAGCCGTGGAGGCAGTCGTGACAACCGAGACCGTCGCGATAAGAGAAGAGACTAACCCTCTCCTCCTGTGAAAAAAAGCGCCTTCAAAATGAAGGCGCTTTTTTTTTAAAGGCAGCGCGTACACTGATATTCAATGCCTTAACTTTTGGACATCGTGTTCAAGATCAAAAAAACTCGATTATTTTGTAACCTTTTGCCAAAACCTGCGTATTACACAATAACGGAGTTCAACTAAACTAATCCNTCGATTTTCATGAGACAANTAAAAATCACCAAACAAGTTACCAATAGAGAAACTGCCTCACTTGACAAATATTTACAAGAAATTGGTAAAGTGGATCTGATTACCGCTGATGAAGAAGTGGAATTGGCCCAGCGCATAAAAGCTGGCGACCAACGCGCTCTTGAAAAACTGACTAAGGCCAACTTGCGTTTTGTGGTTTCTGTTGCCAAACAATACCAAAATCAAGGTTTGACCCTACCCGATTTGATTAATGAAGGGAACCTCGGGCTCATAAAGGCCGCACAGCGCTTCGATGAAACCAGAGGATTCAAGTTCATCTCATACGCCGTATGGTGGATCCGACAATCCATTCTTCAGGCACTTGCAGAACAGTCTCGAATTGTGCGTTTGCCTTTGAATAAAATTGGCAGCATTAATAAAATTAATAAGACTTATGCATTTTTGGAGCAGGCGCATGAGCGCCCACCATCAGCAGAAGAGATTGCCAAGGAATTAGACATGACCATCAATGATGTCAAAGAATCAATGAAAAATTCGGGGCGCCACGTCTCAATGGATGCACCGCTGGTAGAGGGTGAAGATTCGAACCTTTATGATGTCTTGCGCAGCGGCGAATCACCAAATCCGGACCGCACTCTTTTGCATGAGTCATTGCGCACAGAAATAGAGCGTGCTCTTGAAACACTTACCCCGCGTGAGGCCGATGTCATCCGCTTGTATTTTGGTTTGGGGAACCAACATCCAATGACCCTGGAAGAAATTGGAGAGACGTTTGATTTGACCCGAGAACGTGTGCGTCAAATCAAAGAAAAGGCCATCAGACGACTCAAACATACCTCAAGAAGTAAAATTCTCAAAACTTATTTGGGTTAACAGCCCACTTTTTAACAAGACCAAAACCTCTGGTTCATTCCTAGAGGTTTTTTTTATTTCATAAACAATCGATTTTGTACTTTTACAAAAACCTCTAACATGTCTGCAACCCTCATCGCTCCATCTGTCCTCGCTGCCGATTTTGGCAATCTTCAACGTGATATTGAAATGGTCAATGCCAGTCAGGCCGATTGGTTTCATATTGACATCATGGATGGCGTTTTCGTGCCCAATATTTCTTACGGCATGCCGGTACTGAAGGCCATTAAAAAGAGTGCCACGAAACCACTTGATGTCCACCTGATGATTGTCGATCCCGATCGCTATATCGATACTTTTGCAGGCTTAGGAGCAGATGTCTTGACTGTTCATTATGAAGCCTGTACGCACTTGCACCGGACTCTTCAAGCCATCAAACAAGCCGGAATGAAAGCCGGTGTCGCCCTCAACCCACATACCCCGATTACAGTTTTGGAATCGATTATTACTGAATTAGACTTGGTCTGCTTGATGAGTGTCAACCCAGGGTTTGGTGGTCAAAAATTCATCGAAACCACCTTTGAAAAAACAAACCAACTGCGCCAACTCGTAGCACAAAAAAATGCACAAGTCCTCATTGAAATCGATGGAGGAGTCACAAGCAACAATGCACTGGAACTCAAGAATGCGGGCGCTGATGTATTAGTGGCTGGCAGTTTTGTCTTTGGTGCCGCTGACCCAACAAACACCATAAAAGATCTCAAAACACTTACAAAATAACCCTACTATCGCCAGTTCAAGCGTGTCAGAATCCTATCAGGTCATCATTATCGGTGCCGGGCCCATTGGTTTGGCCTGTGGTTTGGCCTGTCAGAAAAAGGGCTTGTCATTTGTCATCATCGAAAAAGGAGCGCTGGTCAATAGCATATACAACTATCCGGCCAATATGCGCTTTTTTTCGACCTCCGAAAAACTAGAAATTGGCGGCATACCGTTCATCAGCAAAGAACCCAAACCCAACCGTGATGAAGCACTGGAGTATTTTCGGCGGGTTGCGGCGCAACTCAAGACACATCTGCGACTTTTCGAAGGTGTAGAGACCGTAGACAAAAAAGAAAATTTATTTGAGGTCAAGACACAAAAATCGTACTACCAGAGCCGCAATGTGATTGTCGCTACGGGCTTTTACGACTTGCCCAAACTCCTGAATGTCCCTGGTGAAGAACTCCCCAAAGTACAACATTACTTCACCCAAGGACATCCTTATATTTTCAAAAAAACCATTGTTGTTGGCGCCAGTAATTCTGCTGTAGATGCCGCACTAGAAATTCATCGCAAAGGGGGAGATGTCACTATGGTTGTGCGCGGGGACCAAATTGGAGAACGCGTCAAATATTGGGTCAGGCCAGACATCATGAACCGCATCGAAGAAGGCAGCATCAAGGCCTATTTTAATGCAGAAATTGTGGAAATTTTAGCCGATCAGGTCATCATCAAGACTACTGACAAGATGATCAATCTGCCCAACGACTGTGTATTGGCTCTGACGGGCTATCAGCCCAATTTAGAATTTTTGACACATCTGGGCGTTACACTCAGCAAAGATGCGCGCCGCAAGCCCCAATACCACCCCGACACTTTAGAAACCAACATCTCTGGATTATATCTCGCTGGTGTGATTTGTGGGGGTCTAGAAACGCATTTATGGTTTATAGAAAATTCAAGAGCACATGCCGACATGATCATCAAAGACATCTGCCATAAGTAATCCATTAACGCAAATAATGCACTCAATTTTTGTATATTCGCAACCTAAATTTCAATAAACGGCGTGACCCTCCAAGACCAAATAATGTCGGCTTTAAAACAAGCCATGAAAGACAAAGATGTTGTCGCCCTCGAATCACTGAGAGCGGTCAAGTCGGGCCTTCTTTTGCTGCAAAGCGCTGGCCAAGGATCAGAAGTCGTTTCGCACGAAGATGGGCTTAAATTATTGCAGAAACTTGTCAAGCAGCGCAAAGACAGTGCACGCATATTTTCAGAACAAGGCCGCGAAGATCTTGCCCAACCTGAATTAGATCAGGCAGCAGTCATTGAACAATTTTTACCCAAGCCAATGAGCGAGGGAGAAGTCACAAAAATCGTAGAAGAAATCATCACAGAATCAGGTGCTTCAAGTATGAAGGACATGGGGCGCGTGATGGGTCAGGCCAACAAAGTTCTTGCGGGAAAAGCAGAAAGTGCCTTTATAGCACAACTCATCAAATCAAAATTGAATACATAACCCTAATTGGCCCAGTAGTTCAACTGGATAGAATATCAGATTTCGGCTCTGAGGGTTGGGGGTTCGAATCCTCCCTGGGTCACAAAAAAAGCAAGCTGTAAAAGCTTGCTTTTTTTTGATCAATCTCTAATCAACATTATCGTGGAGAAAGCTATTGTTTGTGCGCAAATCTAAACCATCATCATCGTCTAAGTTGACGGTAGTACGGGACAATTGTGTTCCACTTTCCTGGCTGGTGTCTGCCAAATCGATACCCATTCTTTTATACGCAGGCTGCTTCTCGATTTCATCAATTTTAGACGCACTATTGCGGAATTTATAATTAAATTCTTTCATTTTGCGCTTGCGCTCTTCGGTGCGTTCTCTAAGCAATTTGGATATCGGAGTATTGAGCGGATCAAGCGCCGCCTTATCGTCTTCTACCTCTTCTATAGACTCGGTTTTGACGGTCATCTCCATGACCTCCTCTTGGATCACTGCTGCAGGTGCTGCGGCAACTTCTGGCTCTTCTTCTAAAACAAAACGTCTTACAGGTTCAGGAGCACCCAGTGCCTCAGGTGTCACCTCGACAGCAGTCACATCAATTTGATCCGCATCTTCATGCAATATCTCGTGATCCGCAGCATCGACCAATTCTTGTTCGCGGTATGAGGGTTCGTCTGACGTTCTGTGTATGGGCAAGTCAAACATCAACATTTGTTCTTCGGACACCTCATCGACAGCAAATTCTTCTGGTTCTTCTTGACGATCAATAGCGACAATTTCAAAATCATTGACCTGGATATCATTTACCTCAAGCTGNTTGAATTCTGCTAAATAATGAATATCGACAGATTCCAATACCACTGGAATATTCTTGATCAAATCGGTCGTGGCCACATAATCCTCGAAAGGCAAATCATCTGCCACAGCAGACTCTTCTTCAAATAGCGTATGACGAATGACCTTCGGGGCACTTTCGAAGTCCATTTCATTTGATGCGGTCGGTGTTGGCTCAACTGGCGCCTTAAAAGAACTTGGAAGGGTCTGTTCGGGNTGGCTAAGGTCTAGAGCAGCAGTTTGCTCTTCTCCCAAAGTATGAATGATGCGTTTGGCCTCCGTGTGCACAATATCGTTTTGCTGCTCCTTATCAAACCCAGTCGCAATAACAGTAATGGCAATTGCGCCTTCTAGACTTTCGTCCTCTCCAACCCCCATGATGATGTTAGCACTGTGACCTGCTTGATCCTGTATGTAATCACTGATTTCACCTATTTCGTCTATGGTGATTTCTTCAGAACCACTGACAATCAACAGCAGTACATTCTTGGCCCCCTTAATTTTATTGTCATTCAACAATGGCGAATCTAAAGCCTGAGAAATGGCATCCATAGAACGGTTCGAGCCCACAGCAGTAGCACTTCCCATTATAGCTGTTCCACTATTGGCCAAAACAGTCTTGGCATCACGAAGGTCAATGTTTTGCGTGTAATGGTGTGTGATGACTTCAGCGATACCTCTTGCAGCGGTGGCAAGCACTTCATCAGCCTTTGAAAAGCCAGCTTTAAAACCAAGATTCCCATAAACCTCACGAAGCTTATTGTTGTTGATCACAATGAGAGAATCTACATTACGCCGCAAATTTTCAATGCCAATTTGGGCTTGATCGTTTCTTAATTTACCTTCAAATTGAAATGGCATGGTCACAATCCCTACTGTAAGGATATTTAACTCTCGGGCCATTTGGGCAATAATCGGCGCCGCACCAGTGCCTGTACCCCCGCCCATACCTGCAGTGATGAAGATCATTTTGGTATTGGTCGAGAGCATCTCGCGGATTTCTCCGACAGACTCAACAGCAGATTCTTCACCAATTTTGGGATTCGCTCCAGCACCAAGTCCTTCTGTCAAAGAAACGCCAAGTTGAATTTTAACGGGTACAGTACTATTTTCTAGGGCTTGAGCGTCTGTGTTACAAATGACAAAATCCACTCCCTTAATTCCTTGATTAAACATGTGATTAATGGCATTGCTACCGCCACCTCCTACACCAATAACCTTAATCACGTTCGATTGGTTTTTGGGTAAATCAAATGTTATTTTATCAAAATCTGTATGACTCATATGGTTGTTTTTATAACGATTTATGGTTATTCTGCGTTATCTAAAAATTCTTTAAACTTCTCTGCCCACTTATCAAAAAAGCCTTTGCCCGGCTGCTCCTCTGATGCTTCTTCAGGAACCTCAACTTCAGGCGCCTCCTGGGGTATGGGTGCAAACACTTCCTCTGGCTTTGGTCCATCGGCCGGATAAGCCGACTGATGCCCCATCGTCTTCTGGTTGTTGAGACTCGTCAAAACCAGACCAACGGCAGTGGCATACATGGGGCTTGTTGTCTCACTATCACTATCCCCAGCCAGGTGCTCATTGGGATAGCCGATACGGGTGTCCATTCCAGTAATATACTCGACCAACTGCTTCAAATGATTCAATTGTGCGCCACCCCCAGTCAAAACGATTCCGGCTATTAATTTTTTCTTTTGCTCCTCGTGACCATAATTTTTGATCTCTAAATAAACCTGCTCGATGATCTCGACCACCCGAGCATGAATGATTCGGGATAAATTCTTGAGACTGATTTCTTTGGGCTCACGGCCCCGCAGTCCGGGAATAGAAACTATTTCGTTGTCTTTGTTTTCCCCTGGCCAGGCGGAACCAAATTTAATTTTCAACAATTCAGCTTGTTTTTCGATAATCGAACAGCCCTCTTTGATGTCTTCAGTAATGACGTTACCACCAAATGGGATGACTGCCGTATGACGAATGATGCCATCCTTAAAAATAGCCAAATCGGTTGTTCCGCCACCAATATCGATCAAGGCCACACCAGCTTCCTTCTCCTCTTGACTCAGCACTGCATTGGACGACGCCAAAGGTTCAAGCGTTATGGGAATGGCCGACAATTCTAAACCAGCGCTTTTTACACATCGGCCTATATTTCTAATCGACGACACCTGTCCGACAACAACGTGAAAATTGGCCTCAAGACGACCACCGTACATCCCTATCGGCTCTTTGATTTCGGCTTGCCCATCGACTTTAAAATCCTGCGGCAAAACATGAATGATTTCTTCTCCAGGCAGCATTACCAACTTGTGGACTTGATTGCAAAGTCGCTCAATATCTTGGTCATGGATCACCTCATCACTGTTATTTCTGGTGATGTAGTCGCTGTGTTGCAAACTTCTAATGTGCTGGCCCGCGATACCCACCACAACATCTGCAATGGTCATTCCTGAAGAGGCCTCTGCTTCTTGAACGGCTTGCTGTATCGATTGGATCGTCTGGGTGATGTTGTTGACTACACCGCGATGCACCCCTAGACTCTTGGATTTACCAATACCTAGGATTTCCATTTTACCAAACTCATTCTTGCGGCCAATCATGGCCACTATCTTGGTTGTTCCAATATCTAAGCCAACTGCGATACTTGAGTGTTCCATGGTTTTATTGTTTGGTGGCAACCACCTGATTGTTATAACGTAAATCTATTATTCTATACCCCTTAAACTCTTCCGTTTGGACAAGCTTTTGATAAAAGGCTTTAAAATTCTTTAGTTTCTCTTCAACGCGCTCTACTGGACCCAAAATAATGTCAAAATCTGCTTCACGCAGCTCTAGCACCATCTCACCATCAGCACCAACAGCAATGTTGACCAAACGCTGCGCCATGAAAGGATCCTGATTTATGGACATGATCAACTCATGAACCTCTCCCAAATACAATTCAGCGCTTCCCGTCACTAAAGGCACTCTAGCCGCATATAACGATGAAAGCGGCATAGGCAAACCGTCTTGGTCCAAATAAAACGACGTCGCTGCCCAAATACGGGCGATCGGTTTGCGCTGCTCAACTTTGGCCCCGACAACCCCATCAATTGTGACGAAAACCTGGGCATCTCGCACCATAGGATGCAGCAGTAGCCTGGCCTCCATCTCTTTCAAAACTAAGGTTTCTTTAGGGGTAGTTAGGAGGGTGTCGGCATTTTGTATTAACAATTTATTAACCGTATCCAGAGCCATAAAAGGCTGATCATTACTGACAAAGGTCACCGATAAGTGCTGCACCGCACGACGTTCATTTCGTTGCACAGAAAATCCCATCAAAAAGCCAATCAGGCCCAATATCAAAATCATGCGTATGTTGTGGTACCTAAACTTCATGTTCTAAATATTTTTTGAGTTCAGGAATGATCGTGCCGATATCCCCAGCACCTGCGATGATGGCAACTTGTACTGCTGAATTTCGGACCAAATCATAAACCTCATCGACTTTTATCACCTGGGCTTTTCCTCCCGGAATTTGCCCACATAACCACTCAGAATCAATGCCCAGAATTGGCAATTCGCGGGCAGGATATATCGGCAGGATATAGACCTGATCGAATTGGCTAAGGCTTCGCGCAAATTCTTGACCAAAATCTTGTGTACGGCTATACAGGTGCGGCTGAAAGACTATCATATTTGATGCTGCAGAATAAAACTCCTTAACCCCCTGAAAGAGCGCATTCAATTCTGTTGGGTGGTGCGCATAATCATCAATCAAAACCTTATCGTTTCGATGCCGGGACACATTGAAGCGCCGCTGGATGCCTTTAAACGTTGCGAGACCACTGCGTATTTGCGGTAAAGAAACCCCGACAGAGGCTGCCATACCGACGGCCATCAACGCATTGCTCAAATTATGACGTCCTGGCATACCAAATGTCAAAGAACTCGCATTTCCTTGTGGCGTGACCACATCAAAATGATAAGCACCTTGATGCACCCTCACTGCTAAAGCCCGGACCGCAGCCTGTTCTGTAAATCCAACCCGAACCCCATCAAGGGCCAATCCCTCTGCGATAAATAAATGCTCCGGAGGCACTAAATCTGAGAATGCAATAAAGGCTTCTTGGAATGATGCAGACGTTCGATAAATGTCCAGGTGGTCCGGATCCATACTTGTAATGCACGCCACACTAGGGGTCAAGTGCAAAAAGGAACGGTCAAATTCATCTGCCTCGACTACAGTAAAATCATTGCCTTGTGACACAAAATTAGACTGATAGTTTTGGGCGATGCCACCCAAAAAGGCCGTGACGGAACTCCTGGCTGCTGCTAGAATATGGGCCAAAATGCTTGATGTGGTGGTTTTCCCATGAGTCCCAGCGATAGCCAAACAGCGTGTATGTGCTGTAATGCGGGCCAAAAAGACCGCCCGCTTTTCCATGCAGAATCCTTCTTGATCAAAATATTGCTTCCAAGGATGGTCGCTCTTGATGGCAGGGGTCCAGATGACCAATGTATCCTTTGGATCCATCGCAGACAAAAGTTCAGGACTCAATACTGAATCAAAGGTAATGACAGCGCCTGAATTGATGAGGCTTTCTGTAATAACCGAAGGGACCTTGTCATAACCCAAAACCTTATGGCCTTGAGCCAGAACATATCTGGCCAATGCACTCATACCGATACCTCCGATACCCAGGAAAAAATATGATTTAGGACTGTTGACCATCATATCAGTTTTTGATCAATTTTACTACTTCATCTGCAATAACTGAGGTGGCCATGGGTCTTGCACAACGCCTTAACCCGTCCGTCAATTTCCGTTGCAGCGTCAAATCATTGAGCAACTGGTCAAAGACCCCTTCAAAAGACTGGTCCAATTCGGATTCAGGTATCATGATGGCCGCATGTTCATCGACCAAGGCCATAGCATTTTTGGTTTGGTGATCCTCCGCAACATTAGGCGACGGCACAAATACAACAGGCTTAGCAACAAGGCACAGTTCTGATACAGAAAGTGCTCCCGAACGAGAGATGACAAAATCAGCGGCTGCATAAGCCATAGACATATCCTCGATAAANGGCAAAATGATGACTTCTGGTGCTGAACGCGACTTATTGTCTGCGAAATAAGCACTACCACATTGCCAAATCAGCGTCAAATTATTGTCGGCAAAATAGGACAACCTCGAGGCGATCAATTCATTGATTCGACGGGCACCCAAACTNCCGCCAAGGACCAGCAACACCTTACTGGAATTGCTGTTGATGTTAAAATAATCNAACGCTACTTGGCGATTTGGCAAGTCTGCTAATAAATCTTTGCGCACTGGATTCCCTGTAAAGACTAATTTATCTGCCGGAAAGAAACGCTCCATTTGACCATATGCCACACAAATCTTTTGGACGTGCTGTCGCAATAATTTATTGGTGACACCGGCATATCCATTTTGCTCTTGAATCAAACAAGGCACCCCGATCCAAGCGGCTGTGCGCAATAAAGGCGCGCTGGCATATCCACCAGTACCGATGACCACATCTGGTTTGAAGGCGCGCAAAATCACAAAAGACTTCACAAGGCTTGCGATTAATTTGAGCGGTATCAAGAGGTTTTTGAACAATTGCCCACGCTGAAAACCACTGATCCACAATCCCTTGATAGAGTAACCCGCTTGTGGGACTTTATCCATCTCCATGCGGTCCTTTGCCCCCACAAACAAAAAGTGGGCATCAGGAAAACGCTGCTTCAACTCATTGGCAATGGCAATAGCGGGATAGATATGACCACCTGTACCCCCTCCCGATATGATGAATTTATATGGTTTCACTGAGTATGTCTAAAGGATTTTGTTCGTCTTGGGTCTCTTCAGGGACCATCGAATGATGTGCACTAACGCTCAAAATGATCCCCAGTGCAAGGCAAGTCATCCAGATGGAAGAACCTCCAGCGCTGATCAAAGGCAAAGTTTGGCCAGTNACCGGAAAAAGAGCTACNGCCACTGCCATATTGATGAACGCCTGAAATATAATGGGCAGACCAAGCCCAATGACCAGTAATCGCCCAAAAAAGTTTTGTGTCTTATAGACCAACACTACCAGTCGGAAAAGCAGAAATAAATAAAGCATCAGCAATACCAACGCGCCAGAAAGACCATACTCCTCTACAATAATCGCATAAATAAAGTCTGATGACGATTGTGGCAAAAAGTTCTTTTGCACGCTCTTACCAGGGCCCAATCCTACTAAGCCTCCAGAGGCAATAGCTATTTTTGCCTTTTCTATTTGATAATCATTTTTCTTGTCCTCTGTGGGTTGCCAGAACGTTTCGATTCTGCTCATCCAGGTATCTACTCTATTGGGAAATACACCAGGAAAAGCCTTAGCGGACAAAACAAAAATGGTCAAAAAAGTCAATCCAATCCCCACAATTACACCGAGATATCTTAAGGGATATCCCCCAACAAATACAAGAACCAAGACCATGGCAAATATCAAAGCCGCCGTAGAAAAGTTCGCAGGTAAAATCAAAATCAAAACCCCAAATACAGGCAACCATAAGGGCAATAACGTCTCCTTAAACNCCACAGCCTTATCCTTAATTCTCGATAAATAGCGCGCCACAAATACCATCAACACCACCGAGGCGGCNGCAGAGGTCTGAAAACTTACACCAACAATTGGCACTCTAATCCAGCGACTAGCATTCGCACCATCGATCGTTGTGCCCTGCGCCATAGTGACCACCAACAAAACAATCACAATAGGCAAAACAATCAATGAGAGTCCCTTAAAATAATGAAAAGGGATGCGGTGTACACCGTATAAAATGACAAATCCCAACATTAAATGCGCCAGATGCTTGATCAAAAAGCCTAAGGTGTTGCCATCTCCATAGAGATAGGCCAGATTACTACTAGCGCTGTACACCGGCAAAAAAGAAAATACGGCCAACAAGGCTATAACAGCCCATATAGCGCGATCTCCCTTGATATGTTGGAATATAGACTTCATTAGAGTTGGCGAACAGCTTGCTTAAATTGGCGTCCTCGATCTTCATAATCCTGGAACAAATCAAAACTGGCACATGCAGGAGACAACAACACTTGCTCTCCCCTATCTGCCAACCTATAAGCGACCTGCACGGCATCTTCCATTCGAGAGGTTTCCACCAACATGTCCACTACATTACCAAAGGCCTGGATGATTTTATCGTTGTCAATACCCAAACAAACAATAGCCTTAACCTTTTCATTAACCAAGGGCAACAAACTGGAATAATCATTGCCTTTATCCTGACCACCGACAATCCAAACAGTCGGTCCAGACATGCTTTCTAAAGCGTAAAACGTGGCATTGACATTAGTCGCCTTGGAGTCATTAATATACGAGACATTATTGATTTTAAGCACGTGCTCCAAGCGATGCTCCACACCTTGAAAGTGCTCCAAAGACTGCCTAATGGTTTCCTTTCGGATATTGAGCAAGGTGCCCACGGTAGCCGCAGCCATAGCGTTTTTTGTATTGTGGATTCCTGCTAATTGAAGATCAAGAGTTGGCATATTAATGGTGTTTTTGTTGGTTTGAATCATTAAAGTTTGGTGGTCGATATAAGTGCCATGCTTCAGCACCCCTTCATTGGAATAGGGCAGTAACTCGGCACGAAAATTACGCTTAGCCACTTCTCGCGCCAGCACAGGGTCATCACAGTCATAGATCAATTGATCTTGGCTGTTTTGGCGCGCCGAAATGCTCATCTTTGAGGCGATATAGGCATCAAAATTATTATTGTAGCGGTCGAGATGATCTGGTGTAATATTGGTGATCACTGCAATATGCGGTCTGAACTCCACCATGCCATCGAGCTGGAAGCTGCTGATTTCTAAAACATAGTAATCTGGCTCATCTCCCATGACTTGGGCCGCAAAACTCTTTCCAATATTACCGCCTAAACCTGCTGAAATACCAGCATCAGACAGTAATTTATGGATCATAGCAGTCGTTGTGGTCTTTCCATTACTCCCGGTAATCGCAATGATGGGTTTTTGGGTAAATCTAAAGCCCCACTCAATTTCGGAAATGACTGGAATCCCGGAGGCAACAATCTCTTTGATCAGTGTGAGATGGTCTGGAATTCCAGGACTTTTCACGACAACATCAGCTGTCAAAATTCTGGCCATAGTATGGCCACCGTGCTCATGATCAATCCCGTGCTCCAACATGAACTTCTCCGCTTTGGCACTCAGCGGCTTATGATCCGACACAAATACAGCGTACCCTTTTTTGATGCCGAGTAATGCTGCACCACAGCCACTCTCACCAGAACCCAATACGACTAGATTTTGCTTGCCCATTATCGAATTTTTAGGGTGACTATAGTGAGTACTGCCAAAACAATTCCAACAATCCAAAATCTAGTCACGATCTTACTCTCATGATAGCCTTTGACCTGATAATGGTGGTGCAAGGGCGCCATTTTAAAAATGCGCTGACCGACACCTGATTTTTTTTTGGTGTATTTGAACCAACCTACTTGTAAAACAACCGACAAATTTTCCATCAAAAAGACACCACACAGAATAGGAATCAACCATTCCTTGCGGATGGCAATGGCGATGACCGCGATAATTCCGCCGATAGTAAGGCTACCCGTATCGCCCATAAAGACTTGTGCTGGATACGCATTGTACCATAAAAACCCGATCAGTGCGCCGACAAAAGCCATGATGAAGATGGACAGCTCACCAATGTTGGGGATGTACATGATGTTGAGATAGTCTGAGAAAATAACATTCCCAGAAATCCAGGCCAAAATAGCCAAGGCCACTCCAATGATGGCAGAGGTCCCTGCGGCCAAACCATCGATGCCATCAGTAAGGTTCGCGCCATTGGAGACTGCAGTGATGATAAAAATAACAATCGGAATGAAAATCAACCAGGCATATGATTGCCAATCTGACCCCATCCAAGTGACCAACTTTTCATAATTAATTTCATTGTCCTTGACAAATGGCATTGTTGTTAAAAGTGTTTTTTCTGCTGGATAAAACATTGAGGAAGGCTTTGCGGCATTGGATTGCTCAATTTTTGATCCATTTGGTATTGGCCGTCGCACTGTAACATCTGAATGTAAATACATGGTCGCGCCCACGATGAGCCCCAGGCCAATCTGACCAATAATTTTGAACCGACCGGGCAGCCCATCTTTATCTTGTTTGAATTTTTTGATGTAGTCGTCAATGAACCCGATCACACCCATCCAAAGCGTGGTTACGATGAGTAATAAGACATAAATATTATCCAATTGAGCAAAAAGTAATACTGGTATTATCGTGGCTAAGATGATGATGACACCTCCCATAGTAGGCGTTCCCGCCTTTTCAGTTTGGCCATCTAGTCCCAAATCACGGATCGATTCACCGACTTGCTTGCGTTGTAAAAAAGCAATGATGCGCCGACCGAAATAAGTCGCAATAAAAAGCGATAAGATTGCCGTCATAGCGGCACGAAAGGTGATGAATTGGAATAATCCGGCACCAGGCAGGTCATACATTCGGTCTAAGTAATCAAAGAGATAATAGAGCATCAGTTTCGTTTCAGTTTGTGAGTAAATCAGTGACTATTTCCAGATCATTAAAATCAAATCGCTGCCCCTTTATTTCTTGATAAGTCTCATGACCCTTCCCAGCGATCAAAATAATATCCTTGGGCGCCGCCATTTGAACCGCTGTTTTTATGGCTTGAGCGCGGTCTGCAATGACCACATATTTCTTAAAATCTTGTGCCGCAACACCGGCCTCTATCGCCTGAAGAATAAGTTGTGGATCTTCGTTACGCGGATTATCATTAGTGAAGATTACCTTACTCGACCACGACGCAGCAATAGCGCCCATTTTGGGTCTTTTTTCAGGATCACGATCACCGCCACAACCCACCACAGTGATCAAAGATTCATTACCCGTTCTGAGGTCATTTATTGTNGACAAAACATTGTCTAACGCATCGGGAGTATGGGCATAATCGACTATCGCCGTGACCCCTGTTGACGATATAAAATATTGAAATCGGCCTGAGACACTTTCTAAAGTACTCAACACCCTTAATGTTTCTCTACCAGGCTGCTTGAGTAAATCTGCGCAGGCATAAATAGCCAAGAGGTTATAGGCATTAAAGGCACCGATCAACTTGACCCAAACTTCTTGCTGATTGATTTTGATCAATTGACCGCTGAGCTGGCGCTCTAAGACATTCACTTTGTAATCCGCCAAGGATTTTTGGGCATAAGTCACCTTTGACGCTTTGGTATTTTGTAACATGACCGCGCCATTTTTATCATCAAGATTTACCAAAGCGAATGCCGATTGAGGCAGTTGATCAAAGAGTCTTTTTTTGACGTCTCGATAGGATTTAAAATCATGATGATAATCCAAATGATCATGAGAGAGATTGGTGAAAATTCCCCCGGCAAATGTGAGCCCAAGCGTTCTATTTTGATCAATTCCATGAGAACTGGCTTCCATGAAACAGTGCGTCACATCATGATCGAGCATTGTTCTCAAAAGCTTATTGATTGTAAGCGAATCCGGCGTAGTGTGGGTTGCAGGTCGCTCAATAGCCCCAATTCTATTGACAACAGTTGACAGCAAACCAGTTTGATGCCCCAACTTCGTGAACAAGTCATACAAGAGGGTCGCAACTGTTGTTTTTCCGTTAGTCCCAGTCACTCCAACAAGGGTGAGTGCTGCAGAGGGATGGTCGTAAAAATTATCTGCCATATAAGCCATGGCCTGAGTGGCGTCGGTTACCGTAACATAGGTAATGCCATTGATGATGTGCTGAGGGAGCTCCTCACAAATTATGGCAATTGCGCCCTGATCGCAGGCCTGTTTGATGTAGTGATGGCCATCGACCATGGTGCCCCGCACTGCGACAAACACATCGTTCAAATCGACTTTTCTCGAATCAAAGCAAATCTCGGCAACCGTGATCCCTGTGGCACCAACCACACCCTGAATAGGCACCCGATAAAGAAGATCCTTGAGCGATTTCATGATAATGTAATGATGATTAAATCTCCTTGAACTATAGGAGATCCTTTTGTTAATGACTGATCCACGACTTTACCCTCACCTTTGAGCATAACTTTTAACCCCAAATTTTCTAATACTGCCAAAGCATCCATTGCAGGCCACCCTGTGACATCAGGAACACCAGAAGCTTCTTCGTGAATTAATGAGGGGCTTGACACTTGATCCGCCAGCTGAGGTGTCATTTCAGGTCCCAAAACAATGGTATCACGCAATGGGCTATCGGTATAAATTTTTTGCGCAATGCGCTTAAAGACTGGACCTGTCACGTCTGCCCCATAGTACCCCTTCTTTGTGCTGGGCTTATGGATGACAACGATACAAGAATATTTGGGCTGATCTGCAGGAAAATAACCAGCAAAAGACGAAATGTAACGACGGTTTTCGGACCAATCTGCCATCCAATATTCTGTGCGGGCAGTGCCCGTCTTTCCGGCCATAGAGAAATATTCGGAAGACAAACTTTTTCCGGTTCCTCTCAGGACAATATTGCGCAATATTGTGCGGAGCGCACCTAAGTTTTGGTCTGACAAAATTTTAGGGTTGATCACCTCAGAAGGAAACCGTGCGATCTCTTTGTTATTGCTGACAATGCGCTCAACAAATTGTGGTTTGACCATCACGCCATCATTGGCAATCGCATTGTAAAACGTCAGTATTTGCAAAGGAGTCAACCTAAGATTATAGCCATAGGCCATAGACGGAAGAGCATTTTTGCTCCATTTATCATCTCCTGGTCTTGGAATTTCTGGCAATCCTTCACCAGTAATTGGCAAGCCAAGCGGCGTGTCTAGTCCCCATTGCTCCAGAAAATTCAAAAACTGCTCGGGGTTGCTCTCGTAGGCATCATCGATCAAACTTGCCAAGCCAATATTAGAAGACACCTCCAAAGCCTTTGCTGCAGAAATTTTACCATGACCCTTGGTATCGGTGATCATGCGGCCATAAAATGCTTTACTCCCAAGCCGGGTATCTACAATAGTTGCAGTATCTATCACGCGATCCTCCAAGGCCGCTGCAAGAGCAATGACCTTAAAGGTACTTCCAGGCTCGTGGCTTTCGCCAACAGCATAGTTCAATTTTTCGTAATATGTTCCCTTGGAGGTTCGGCCCAGGTTAGCCACAGCTTTAATGGCCCCAGAGGCCACATCCATAACCACCACAGTGCCATGCTCCGCCTCATAATACTCGAGTTGTTTGAGCAATGCATGATGTGCAATATCCTGAATGTTGATGTCAATGGTAGTAAAAACATCAAAGCCATCTTGTGGCTCTAATTCATTTTCGTCCGAAACTGGTTTCCATTGTCCCTTGGCAATTTTTTGTTTCAATCGATGACCGTCGTTGCCCCGAAGGTAAAGATCATAAGCGCCTTCCAATCCAATATCATAGCGTCCAGGAGCGCCACTGCGTTCATTACCGACCAATCGCTCAGCAATTTTACCCAGCGGGTGCTCTCTAACAGTTTTTTGCTCTACAATAAGTCCACCACGATAAGGTCCCTTATTGAGCAAGGGCATTTTTCTGACCTCATTGTAATCAGAATAACTTAATCCACGAGCCAGAAGCAAATAACGATTGCCCTCGCTCCGTGCTTTTTGCAAACGCCTTTGATAGTATGATGGTGTTTTGCCCAATTTGTTGCTAAGCGCTTTTGCCAAATCAGGCATCAATTGAGTAAAATCCTCGCTTCCGACAGTTTTTGCATCAAATCTGATGTCGTATTTGGGTACTGAGGTTGCCAGCAGGCTCCCATCGTTCGCATAAATATTTCCTCGATTGGCCGCTATGGTATCATTCTTTGTGCTATTAGAGGCGGCCAAAGCACGATAATGCTCTCCTTCAACAAATTGAATTTGGGTCAACTTGAAAACGATGCAACCAGACAAAAGAAGCATACCCCCTGTCACAAGGTAAAATCTCTTTAGAATGTTGCGTTCTAGACTCATCAGTTGGCTGGATTTGATACGACCACTATTTTCTGAGGTGGGACCTGCGAAATGAACAGTCCTTTTTTTGCCATTGCAGCAATGATTTTGGTCTCCATTTTGGCAGTCATCAATTGCATGCGCACATCAACATATTGACTTTTTAAGTCTTTAACCTCATTACTGAGTTGCGCGATGCGATGGACCTTCTTGTCAGCTTGATGCCCACTGGCAATCATTGCCAGGGTCAGTATGGAAAGAAAAATGATGAATTGCCAATTCTTCAGGGCATCGTCATTGACCAGAAAAGTTCCTTTGATGATATTGAAAAAACCTTCTTTCATGATCGTCGTTCTGCAATTCTCAACTTTGCACTGCGTGCTCTATTGTTATTTCTAATCTCCTGATCGGTGGGCACAATGAGTTTCCCTAAAGGCTTAAAAGGCACGAATGTGCGCCCAAACACATCCCGCTCAGGCTCACCTTCAAACAACCCATCACGCATGAATCTTTTGACCAGGCGATCCTCTAGTGAATGGTAAGAAATGACACTCAGGCGCCCACCGGCGACCAAAAGGTCTTGTGTTTGCAACAAAAATTCTTTCAAAACGGTCAACTCGTCATTGACCTCGAGGCGTATCGCTTGGAAAATTTGGGCCAAAACCTTATGCTCTTTGGCCTTTGGTAAAAATCGCCTAACCGCGTGCTTCAAATCTTCTGTGGTGGCAATAGGTGCCTCACTTCGTGCAGCAACAATGAGGCGCGCCATCCCAGGAGCAGCCCGCAACTCCCCGTATTCTTTTAAGACACGAGCGAGCTCAACCTCTTCGTAATTATTGACAATCTCATAAGCGGAACGGCTGTCATTCTGATTCATGCGCATATCCAATTGACCATCAAACCTTGTCGAAAAACCTCTTTCAGGCCGGTCAAACTGATGTGACGACACTCCAAAATCAGCCAAAATGCCATCGACTTTGGTCACCCCATGAAACTTTAAAAAACGCTTGAGATGACGGAAGTTTTCATGGATCAACAAAAAGCGCTCATCGTCAAAAGCATTGCGCAGGGCGTCTTGATCTTGATCAAATGCGATCAAGCGCCCTTCAGGACCAAGCGCATCGAGCACCATCTTGGCATGGCCACCACCGCCAAAAGTAACGTCGACATAAATCCCATCTGGCTTGACCGCTAAGCCACCTACTGTTTCATTAAGCAATACGGGATCATGATAACTCATCGGCCATGCTATTGTTTTGCCCCATGACCTCTTCAGCCAAATCAGCAAAATCGTTTGCAGCGTCAGAAATGGCTTTTTCGTATTGTGCTGCATTCCAGATTTCTACGATACCGACAGAAGCCGTCAGCACGATATGCTTGTCCAATGAGGCAATACCCATGAGATCACTAGGGATGTTTAACCGCCCGGTCGCGTCAAGTTCGAGGACACGTACACCAGCCGTAAAACGCCGAATAAAATCGTTGTTCTTTCTATTGAATTGATTCAGCTGACCAACCTTTTTCATCAAATCATTCCATTGCTTGAGAGGATAAAGCTCCAAGCAAGGCTGAAACACAGCACGCTTGACCACAAAGCCATCTGACACGACAGGCGCCAGTTGCTTTTTTAAGTCTGCAGGCATCATGATGCGGCCTTTATTATCGGCCTTACAATGATATGTTCCAATGATATTCAACATAATAGGTATCAGATGATTGATCAAATATATAAAGAAAATTACCACATTTTACCACATATTACCACTTTGTTAATAAGTTTTTCCACTCGTGCAGAAGGGCTCCCTGACAATATTTTTCAAAACCTGAACGAGCATCGAGCCCCCCGCCCAGCCATAATTGTACTGGTTCAATTCACCTTATCGGTTTCATTAATTTTTATGTACTTTTGCTTCGGATAGTCAATCACCACTATGGGATATTTCCTTAAAAAAGAAAAATCATTTTCTTACCTCGAAATGGGCGAAGGCACGCCAATCATCATTTTACATGGTTTAATGGGAGGCCTGAGTAATTTTGACGGTGTCGTCAATTACTTTCCTGAAAAAGGATACAAGGTCTTGATCCCTGAGTTGCCTATTTATGATTTGCCCGTATTGAAGACCACGGTCAAAAATATCGCACTTTATGTGTCGAAATTCATGAAGCATAAAGAGATTGACCAGGCAATACTCGTGGGCAATTCTTTGGGAGGACATATCGGTCTACTGATGACCAAACTATTTCCCGAAAAAGTAAAAGCACTTGTTATTACCGGAAGCTCAGGTCTTTATGAAAATTCAATGGGTGAATCTTATCCTAAGCGAGGTGATTATGATTATATCCGTGAAAAGGCCGAAAATGTCTTTTACGATCCAAAAATAGCCACCAAAGAAATCGTCGACGAAGTTTATGCCAGTGTCAACGATCGGAATAAACTCATTAGGACACTAGCCATTGCCAAAAGTGCCATCAGACATAATATGGCAAAGGATCTGCCTAAAATGACGAATCCAACTTGTATCATTTGGGGCCGCAATGATTCTGTGACACCTCCTGAGGTAGCCGATGAATTCAATAGTCTTCTGCCCGACTCCGAGCTGTTCTGGATCGACCAGTGTGGCCATGCCGCCATGATGGAACATCCTGACACTTTTAACGAAATTCTCCATCAGTGGTTGGCTAAGCGTCAATTTTAATTCCCTCTCATGAAAATTACTTCTGCAGAATTTGTCATGAGCAATAGCGATGTCAAAAAATGCCCCAACCAAGCTTTGCCCGAATACGCGTTTATAGGCCGTTCTAATGTCGGGAAATCTTCATTGATCAACATGCTTATGCAGCGCAAAGGATTGGCCAAAACTAGCGGACGCCCAGGAAAAACACAGCTGATCAATCATTTTCTGATCAATAAAAATTGGCACTTAGTCGATCTTCCGGGTTACGGTTACGCCCGTGTTTCAAAAAAGAGCAAAAAGACATTTCAAAAATTCATTACAGCCTATTTTGAGTCTCGAAAACAGCTTGTCTTGGGCTTTGTCCTGGTCGACATTAGACATGAAGCGCAGCCCATAGATTTAGAATTCATGACCTACCTCGGACACCAGCAAATACCTTTTCACATTGTGTTTACCAAAGCGGACAAATTAAAGCCTCAGGCCTTAAAACGCAATGTCGCTCAGTATGAAGCTAAATTATTAGAAACCTGGGAAGAGATGCCGAGTTATTTTGTGACCTCCTCTTCCAACTACACAGGCCGAGAAGAATTATTAGAGTGCATCGAGCAGATTAATCAAGAGATGCATCGGAATTAAATTATTTTTTCGGTGGTTTTAGCGCCAATTTTTCTGCAAAATAATCACAGAAATCCCTCATTGTAGCACTCATTTTGTCATCATTCGTGGCACGCTCGTAGGTGTCGGCCATGGCCGACAAAGTTTGGTGAAAAAACACTTTCATTTCATCGAGCGGCATGGTCTTGGTCCAAAGATCAATTCTTAATGCTTCTTGAGCCTTATCATCCCAGACTGAGAGCAATACAGCCTTAGTTTCCTGATCATTGACTCCACCATCTGGAGCAGACCAGGTCATCTCCTCTGGGATTTTATTGTCATCCAATGAAACGTTTATCGTGATTTTAGATTCGTGTGAAGCCATTATTTATTAGGTTTATAGAGGGATTTATTGAAAATTTCTTCGGCAGTCAAAGCCATCAATTGGTCGACAGAAACTGAATTATTGTCGGTGTAAGATCTCACGATTTGCCACCCTAACCACTGACCGATCATGCCAGGAGACTCTTGGTCAAGCTCCAATTCAAACTTCGAGTAAGGTGCTGAGTCAATAAAACGACTGGTCAATCTCGAATTTGTGCTGAATAAATACTCGCGACTCACAAAGTACTGCCATATATCAATTTCATTATCTTCCGCCCATTGTAACTCCCCTGGGAGATAACCAATTTTATCCGCGTTCGTGACCTCTGGCAACCACAAATCTTTTAAATACAGCATTTTACCATAATAGATGATTTGCGCCAAAAAAGTTCGATCCTGAGGCACCGCTACCATCTTGCGGGCGTATGCGGTCGCCACATCAGACACGATCATTTCTGGCCTTAAGTTTTTGGCGATGTATCGCGGTATGCCCTCATAAAATTTATGCTCACTGCCCAGATAAGTATCCAACATAATGATCAACCAACGGCGATTTGCAATGACACGGGTGCGATAATCTACATCAGAGGTGGTCGTGACCACATTGGGCACTTCAAAGCCCGGGGTATAATAGCTGATATGGCGAAATAAATCGCTAATGGACTCATTCAAAACGGCATCGTCTTCAAAGACGACTCCAACTTCATGATCCAGCTCATTTTGCAAGGTATCTACAATTTTTGCGCGCCATACACTGTCGGGATATTGCGTGGGAAAAAACAAGGGATAGCGCCGCTTCAGCTCATCAAGATCAGAGACCTCTGCCAAAGCAAAAGCCTTATCGAAGCGCTCGACTTGAACAGAAATCGGTAAATCATCGATGAGTTGCTCTTCTTTGGATTTACCATTGCATGAGAGCATCAGAAAACTCAAAAACAACACCGAAATCAGTCGAAAAAAGAAGTCTCCCCTCATATATTTCATCTGGGTCATGGCCAATATAATTACGATTAGTTTGCTTATTTTTGTGCTACAAAGGTATTACTTATCTGACGTAAATTCACACTAAATGGAGGCAGAAAACATCGCAAAGCACATTGTTGAATGGTTAAAATCATATGCAGATAACGCAGGAATGAATGGTTTTGTTGTGGGGGTCAGTGGTGGTATTGACTCAGCAGTCACTTCCAAACTATGCAGCCTTACAGGCTTGCCTACAATGTGCGTCGCATTGCCGATTCACCAGGACCCCGCGCAGGTTACGCGCGCACAAAAACACATTGCATGGCTCAAAAAAAATTGTACTCATGTCAGTGAGCACAAAGTTGACCTAACAACTGTTTTTGAGACTTTCAAAGCTAGTGTCCCGCAGCACCATTCAGATGATTTGGTTCAACTCAGTTTGGCTAATGCCCGTGCGCGTCTGCGCATGACCACCCTTTATTATTTGGCAGGAGTCCATCAAGCCCTGGTCGCGGGGACAGGAAATAAAGTTGAAGATTTTGGGGTAGGGTTTTACACCAAATACGGTGACGGCGGTGTTGATTTGAGCCCTATTGCCGACTTACTCAAAAGCGAAGTTTACCTCTTGGGCCATCACTTAGGCATCAACGAAGATATTTTAACGGCAGCGCCCACAGATGGTCTGTTTGGCGATAGCCGCACGGATCAAGACCAACTAGGAGCGAGTTACGACGAGCTGGAGTGGGCCATGAAGCTATTGGAACAACATGAAGATCCAGACACGAGTGCAATGGATGAACGCCAAAAAACCACGTTGGAAATCTTTAAAAAATTAAACAGAAACAACCAACACAAGATGCGGCCCATACCTGTTTGCTGCATCCCAAAAAACATGCGATAGCCCTCTAAATACAGAGCAGTTCATCGAGTTTTTTTGTATTTAAAACCCTTGCTAAGAGTTTTTTACTACATTTGATTGACTCATCTTAGGGCATAAATTATGCAAAACACGCCCCAACACTGAATCTGAACAGATGAAAAAAGTACTCATTGCAGACCATCATCCCGTCATCCGAAAAGGAGTAATGTGTATGCTCAAGAAGTCCAAAGACTTTGAAATCTGTGGAAAGGCTCAGAATGGTGATGAGTTATGGCGCCAATTAGAGTCAGGCCAACCTGATATTGTGGTGATGGAACTAGAATTACCCCAGGTCAATGGCATCAGTGCCTTGCGCAATATTAAAGCGAAGTATCCGCAAACTAGAATTCTTGTTTTTTCACATTTACCTGAAGAAATCTATGCCCTAAGAAGCATCAAATCGGGTGCTGCTGGCTATGTGCCCAAATCGGCCTCCACCAAGATTTTTGTCAAAGCATTAAAACAGTTGTCTCGCGGCGGCATCTTCCTCAACGAAGAGCTCAATGAGACCTTCACCCAACGCAATGTTGGAGAGTCCAGCGCTATTAATCGCTACAAAAAATTGTCTTCCCGAGAAATTGAGGTCTTGAATTTACTTTCTAATGGCAAGCGAAATAAAGACATCGCCCATGCCTTAGACATCAACGAGAAAACAGTGAGCACTTACAAAACCAGATTGCTCAAGAAATTAAAAGTGGATAATATCGCNGATTTGATTAACCAAGCACGTATGTTCCGAATGAGCTAAAGGTGNCCCACTCAAAGTACACGATTCAACTTATCGGATAATACTTTTTTCAACCCAATATAATCCATCACTGCTTTCAAAGTATCCGCATCTGAAACCCCTTCTGTCTTGGGATCATAAAGCATGTTGAGCTCGTTTATTTTTTCGGTTACCAGAAAACGCCTCAAATTCAGTATCGTCTCAGTCACCACCCGACTGATGTTTGTTTCTTTATCCTTGACAAAAATATCCTTTCTGCCCCATTGATGGAGCTGATGCTTTTCTTCATCCATAAGAATATGTGTCACCATCTCAGACAGATTCTGAGGCAACTCCTGGATAAAAGCCTCAATTCTAATCCCAGCATTCTGATGATAAGCTTCAATGATTTTGTAGTAGAGTTCTTGAAATTCGGTGTGCGTAAATTCAATTTCATCTTCTTGAAGGTCCAAGTAAATTTTCTGATAAACCAAAGACCGGATCTGCTCCTCTTTATAGCTGATGACACCATCAGCCTCTGACTCCATGATGGATTCCTTAAAATCTTGCTCCGTGGTGCCGTAGAGGAGCAACATCTCTATAATTTTTCGTTCAAGTTCAAATTGCACATCAACCTTGGCGGTCTGTGTCTGATTATTGGCGATAACCTCGAGACTTGGCGCCCTCTCTAACTTTTGAACTGGAGGAGTCGCCCTGTTTTTTTTCAAAATTTGCGCCAAAGTACTGAACAATACCTCCTGGCTGATGTCCATAATACGGGCGCACTCCTTGAGATAAACCTCCTGCTTGATGTGGTCTGGAATTTTTGAAATACTGGTCACCATATCTCTGATGGTCTCAGATTTTTTGATAGGATCATTCGCGGCCTCTTCCGCCAATAGGGAGGCCTTAAAACTGATGAAATCCTTGGTATTGTTGTCAAGAAAGTCCTTAAGCTGTTCTAGTGTATGACCACGCGCAAAACTATCGGGATCTTCCCCTTGCGGAAAAGCACATATGCGCACATTCATCCCTTGCTCCAAAATAAGATCGACTCCTCTTAAGGACGCCCTTAGTCCGGCGGCGTCTCCATCAAAAAGCAAAGTCATATTGGGCGTCAATCGATTGACTAGCCTGATTTGCTCTGGTGTTAATGCTGTTCCGCTGGAGGCCACAACATTGCTCAAGCCTCTCTGGTGCATTTGAATGACATCGGTATAGCCTTCGACCAAATAACATTGATTTTCTTTGGCAATAGCTTGCTTGGCAAAATGAATNCCATAAAGCACCTTGCTCTTATGGTACACCTCACTCTCTGGCGAGTTGACATACTTGGCCGCCTTNTTATCCGAAGTCAAAATACGACCTCCAAAACCCAATACACGACCGCTCAAACTATGAATAGGAAAAAGAACACGTCCCTTAAAACGATCAAATTGCTTGTCGCCTTTGACAATAGTGAGCCCTGTTTGCTCCAAATAGCTCAACTTGTAACCTTGCTTCAAAGCCTCGCCAGTAAACGCGTCCCATTGATCTAGACCATAACCCAACTGAAACTTTTCAATAGTCTCGGCTGTAAATCCGCGTTCTTTAAAATAACTCAGTCCAATGGCTTTGCCGGATTCGGTTTGCGTCAAAGTATTTTTGAAATAATCCCGAGCAAAATCATTGACCAAATAAAGGCTTTCACGCGCATCAGCCATCTCCTTTTCTTCAGGTGACTGTTCTGTTTCTTCGATCTCAATATTGTACTTTTTGGCCAGGTATTTTATGGCTTCCGGGTAATTAAAATGTTCATGCTCCATGAGGAAAGCCACAGCATTGCCGCCCTTACCGCTACTGAAATCTTTCCAGATTTGCTTGACCGGAGAAACCATGAAACTAGGCGAGCGTTCATCGGTAAAAGGACTCAACCCTTTGTAATTAGCCCCAGATTTTTTTAATTGAACGAAATCACCAATGACCTCCTCAACACGGGCGGTCTCAAAAACTTGATCAATGGTGGATCTTGAGATCATGAAAAATAATTAAAAAGTAAAAATAACATAATTCAGCCAACTAAACCGATGGGGGGAAGAGCAAAACTAAGCCGCACTTATTTTTGTCGGTCAATAACATAATCAATCATCAGCAACAATGATGCTTTGTAGGGACTGTCTGGATAATGATCTAGGGCCGTTATTGCCTGAGACTGATAGAACTTCATTTTCTGCTCTGCGTAGGCAATGCCCCCGAGATCTCGAACTTTTTGGATGACCTGTTGCACTCTTTTACGATCAGTATTGTGATTTTTCAGAGCGTCCATTAACCAGCGTACTTCCGTTGGACTGCCCTGGTTGAGCGCATGAATGAGCGGTAGGGTCAATTTCCGTTCCTTGATATCAATTCCTAGTGGCTTGCCGATACGCGCACTGCCATAATCAAACAAATCATCCTTGATTTGAAAAGCCATGCCAATGGCTTGACCAAAATCTGTCAATCTTGCGACCTCTTGTTCACTCGCATTGACACTTTGTGCCCCCATAGCACAGCAAGCGGCGATCAAAGTAGCCGTTTTTTGACGGATTATTTCTAGGTAAACATCCTCTGTAATGTCTAGTTTTCTCGCCTTTTCAATTTGCAGCAATTCGCCTTCGCTCATGGCGCGAACTGCCTTCGAGATGATTTTAAGCAAATCAAAATCGTCATGATCAATGGACAGCAAAAGTCCTTTAGAGAGCAGGTAATCTCCAACCAAAACGGCAATCTTATTTTTCCATAAAGCATTAATAGAAAAAAAACCTCTCCTTTGATTACTGTCGTCGACAACATCATCGTGAACCAAAGTTGCTGTATGGATCAATTCAATAACAGCGGCGCCGCGATAAGTCCGCTCATTCACTTTTCCATCATGACACATCTTGGCCACCAAAAACACAAACATGGGCCGCATCTGTTTCCCTTTGCGGTTGACCACAAAGTGAGTGATTCTGTTCAAAAGCGCCACTTGAGACGACATAGAATCATAAAACTTTTTTTCGAAAAGTTCCATTTCTTCTTCAATCGGTGCCTTTATTTGAGCGGTCACTTTCATTGCGCAATTGTCACGAGGCTCAAGCCTGAGGACTATTTTTATTTTTATTTCGGTATAAGGTTGGATCCACTACCTGTGTCATCGCTTCCTGATCTAGTGGCACCCCAACAAATTCCTGGATTTGTTCCGCGATTTTATCAGGTTGGGCCACCACATCTTTGTAATCGAGATACAGTATCTCTATACCTGGTGCCAATTTTTGCCAAGCGGCTACAGAGGCCAACAAGCGTTGAAATTGATTATAAATTTTGATCGGAAAAGTTGCTTCACTTTTGCCGAGCATTTTCTGTTGTGACTGGACGACTTCGTCCAAATCTCGTTTCATAAAAATGATTTTGTACCGGTGCTTGTTGTCCAAATACTTGAGCAAAGGCGCCACAATTTTGACCGACTTGTTCTGGGCTTTATCCAGCCAAGAATTGTCTTTATACAAGGCTTTTACAGGCTCGTACTCATAGTACCCTTTTGGATTGGACACATCGGCCTCTCTGAGCTCATCAGTCAGCGCCACAACACCGGCTTTATCCATCATCTGCATCATCAAAGAGGTGCCTGAACGGGGCAATCCAGAAACCACAACAATTTGATTGTCGTAGTGCTTATTGGTCACCTTATCTTCATATTCAATACCAAGATCAATTCTTTGCTCGAGGTTTTCAATGGATTGCTGCGCCTGGGGAAATTCTTTTGGCTTTAGCTTTGCCGCCATCTCGAAGGCGACTTTAGCATTTTCAAGGTCACCCAATTTCTCTAGTGCCTGACCCAAAAGGAGATGTCCCTTAGGAAAATATTTCACAAGTTCGACACTGGTCAAGGCGTATTCAGCAGCCTCTTCATAATCGTCTAACTGCAAATATACTTCTGCCAATGCGGCATGATACCCGGGTATTTGGGAATCTCTCTCGATGGCGTTCTCAAAGGCTTCTTTGGCCTGAGCCAATGCCCCTAATTGATAATGAAGTAAGCCGTAACGATACCAAACAGGACCTGTTTGATCTGTTTGAAGCAGGTGCTCAATCAATACTAATGCTTCTCTTGGCCGTCCAATATCTGAGAGAATTTGTGCCTCAGTCAAATCCAAATTATATTTGACTTCGGTACCTGAAGTTTTGACACACTGCAAATATTCTAAAGCTGCCTCAAAATTTCGCTCTTTCAGGCTGATGCCGATCAAGTCCATATAGAATGGCGCATAATCTTTGGCCTGAGGCTCATCTAGAAGCGCCAACAGGATCTCCTTTGCTGCAGCTAAATCTTTTTTACCCATATGGACCCTGGCCAAGTTATGTTTGAGATCTATTCGGGTATTTCGGATCGCCACTTCAAACTTTTCATCAAGTTTTTCAACATACCCAAGCTCAATCAATTGCTCCATGGTTTGCTGGTCCGAAAAGGCGTCTGTCTCCTGAGTATTGTCGAGTTCTCCAAAATCTCCTGAGACCGCATCCCAACTGTCGATGTATTGAACCGGCTTTGGATTTTCAAAAATATCTAAATTCACATGGCCATCCATATCCTTGCCCACAGGCAGGCCAAAATGGTGGAGAACCGTTGGACCAATATCAATGATGCCTAAGCCGTAAACCTTTTCATTTTTCTTGATGTTAGGACCACACGCCACAAACATACCAAATTGGCGATGCTCTAAAGAGGGCGCAGCTTGGACCTTGGGCATATTAAGAATCCGTTTGTCTCCCGACTCAAAACCATGGTCAGACATCACAATAATGGTGGTTTGGTCATCGACTAGCTTTAACGTGCGCTCGAGCATCATATCTTGAAAGAGATAAGCCCCCGTAACGGCCTCCTTAAAAATGTCATGATTTTGCGCATCAACACCCGGATGTTTGGGCGGATGATACTTCATGAAGCTATGACAGAAATGATCAATCATATCGTAATATACCGCCATGAAATCCCATTCGGTGGTCCGTAACAATCTAGTTGCGGCATTGTGTAACGATGAGTTTTCTGAGACTATTTTAGCAATGGCATTAAGGCCCTTGTGCTTGTCTTGATCTACTTTATCCGCTTGGGGCACAAATGGCAACAAATGCGCTTTGGTAATTTCGAAGGGAAACATTCGGAGTCCTCTAAAATCCTCATGCTTGTCCCAGGGATGGATGGACTTAGGACTCATCGGTGTTTGCAATCTTGGATCCATGTGGGTCTTCTGGAAACGGTCGGAAATCACATACCCGTTAATGGGCTCTGCTGGAAAACTTGGCCACCATCCGACAAGGTTACTACGCATGCCTTGATTGTGAAAAATATTCCACAGGGCGCGCGTTTTACGAGATAAGGTCGTCACAGGCCGCACCGATTGACCCTCGGGCGTCACCTCAATAAAACCCAACACACCATGTTTATCTGGTGTTTTTCCTGTCGCGACGGAAGTCCAGAGCATAGGTGAATACGGGGGATTCATCGTACTGATGTTCCCATGCGTGCCGCGAGCGATTAAGGACTTCAAAGCAGGCATTTTACCTGCATTGACCAAGGGCCAAATAATGTCCCAATCTGCGGCATCCCAACCGATAAGTAAAAGTTTATTTTTTTGCGCCATCAATCAAATTTTCGTTGTTACGGATATGGCCCTTAGCCTTGCGCCAAGCCTCGAACCCGATATCACCCAATGCCAATAAACCCAGAGATCCTTCTGGGCTAATATTGTCAGGATCAAAGGCTGCTCTATTCAGTTTATGGTGTTTCATGATCTCGTTCAGATGTAGAATAAAAATAATTTCTTATATTTACCTCTAGTGCACAGTAAAACTGCAAAAGTTTAAACTTAAATCCTATTATTATGAAAAAAATTACTTCGAAAAATTTAACCAAAAGACTCGCTCAGTACGGTGCTATGTCTGCAGCAGTAATGGCTGCAGCAGATGCCAATGGACAGGTGGTTTACACCGATGTTGATCCAGATGCTGTATTGAATGTTGGTGACATTTTTAGTCTTGACTTTACAAATGACACTTTTGAAAATCTTAGCATCAACAATCCTGATGGATTAGGTGGTGGAAATGCAGCAATCGTCTTCCCAAGTTCAGGTGGTGCTCTTGCTGGATTCACTTCAGGTGGTTATGAATATCCATTTGTCTTGGCAGAAGGTGATGTCATTGATGCCGCGACTGGATATACGACTACAGGTGTGCGTGGTGACTTGAACTACTACGGATGTGCTTACTCTAACAGCCAATGGTGTGGCGATGTTACTGATGGGTACCTTGGGGTTAAATTCTTAAATTTAACAAGTGGATCAACACACTACGGGTGGGTTCGTCTGGACACTGATGTCAACGGTGACAACCTTATGGTAGTCAAAGACTATGCTTTCGAAGCAACTCCTGACACTGCAATTGCTGCTGGAGATCAAGGATCTTTAGGATTTGACGATACTGCTTTTGACGGGTTCCAATACTTAGTTGATGCATCAAACAATCTTTCTTTAAAAGCTGCTACAGCTCTTGAGCAAGTTGTGTTGCACAATGTTCTTGGACAAGAAATCATGAGCCGTCAACTGAGCGGAACAAATGAGATCATTTCTTTGGCTTCTTTAGAAACTGGTGTTTACATCGCAACAGTGAGTATCGAAGGACAAACGAAGTCATTCCAAATTGTAAAGAGATAAGTTTGATACTTATTTTAAAACAAAAAAGGCACCCATTGGGTGCCTTTTTTGTTTTAAAATATTTTGGGGTCAGTGCTTGTTGGCCAACTGACCGCATGCGGCGTCGATATCCTTACCACGACTGCGCCGAACAGTTACAGGTATGCGTCGACGTTCTAAAGCATCAATATAATATTGGATTTGCGCAGCATCTGCCTGATTAAATCTGCCTCCTTGATCGATTGGATTATACTCGATCAAATTCACCTTACAGGGCACATGACTACAGAAATCAACAAGTGCCTTAATGTCTTGGGGGCCATCATTAATGTCCTTCCATACAATATATTCATAGGTCACACGGCGTTTGGTCTTTTCATGCCAATAAATAAGTGCTTCAGCAAGATCTTCCAAAATGAATGTCTTGGCAAATGGCATGATGGATGCTCTAGTCTCTTGAATTGCGGAATGAAGCGATACGGCCAGATGAAATTTCACCTGGTCATCTGCAAGTTTTTTGATCATTTTAGGCACCCCAGAAGTAGAAACAGTGATCCTCTTTGGAGACATCCCTAGTCCGTCAGCACTCGTGATCTTGTCAATAGCCAGTAAGACATTCTTATAATTCATTAATGGCTCTCCCATCCCCATAAAGACAATGTTCGAGAGGGGGCGGCTAAAATAAGTCTTGCTTTCTTGATCAATTGCACGAACCTGATCAACTATTTCGTCCGGATTGAGGTTGCGCATGCGCTTGAGTTGCGCAGTAGCACAAAAACTACAATCCAAACTACACCCAACTTGAGAAGAGACGCATGCCGTGGTCCTAGTTTTTGTTGGGATCAACACAGATTCTACTATAAGATCATCGTGCAAGCGAACGGCATTTTTGATGGTCCCATCATTACTTTTTTGCATCACGTCCACAGCAATATGATTAATGGCAAAGTGCTCTTGTAAAAGCTCTCGCGTAGGCAGGGGCAAGTTGGTCATCACATCAAAGCTATGCGCTCCTTTATGCCATAACCACTCATAAACTTGATTTCCACGGAATGCCTGATCACCACTTTTGGTGAAGAATTCACGTAATTCATCCTTGCTCAACGCTCTGATATCAATTTTTGCTGCTGACATTAACGCAAAAATACAACTTTAGAAGCGCACTAAAGCAGAAATATTAACTAGAGGATTTGGCGGTGGGTTATCGCTGAATATGGAGTTTTTTGGCCATGGTATTTCCAGTGGCTTGATCCACTAAATAAAGCAGGTAAATGCCATTGGCAAAACGATCAAGCATCAAGTGATTTTCGGTAGCGGACAGATTAAACACCGCGAGCTTTTGACCCGTCAGGGTAAACAAAATACCACTCAGACTCGGATATTGAGTATTGCGGATCGTCACATGGCTTTTGGCCGGATTGGGGTATAACGCAATTTGTCCGTCTAATTCAAAATCCCCAATGGTCAGAGAGTTTTCTAGGGTGCCAATCGAAAGCTGACCGGTCTGCTCGGGATCGAGCCAACCAGACAAGCGGTTATTTTGCGTTGGTCCATGATCCCAGGCCGCAGCGAATCGACCATATAAGTCATATCTACCATTGGTCTGAGTCCCTTCGCAAGCAGACATACCGCCATACAATTGACCAATGACTAGACCATTGTGATTGAATAAGGGTGATCCAGACGAGCCACTCTCTGTAGTTCCTAGGTCCCAACCATTGCCGTCACCAACGTCTTGGCCCTTGATCAACCAAACCTCTGTATCGTTTGCCAAATCTTGTCCCGCAGGATCCATATCGACACTTATTTTCATTAGGTCTCCCCTAGGGTGATGGATACCCACCTGATAATCTGGCAGTTCGTCACTTCGATCCCAACCCGCAAAAGAAACATCCCATGAATCTGGAATTGCCTCATACAATTCTACTAAGGCAAAATCTGACCCCACATGATGGGACAGAAGTGCGGCACCATTCATGGTGAAATTTGTATTGAGGTCGGTGCTTGGCTGTGCATCACCACAAACGGGATCTGGACTTATCCAATTGAATCGCAAAGACCAAAAAGCAGGGTCAGAATTTTCCAAACAGTGATTTGCAGTCAGGATATATGGACTCTTGTCTTGTTTGGTATTATTGAGCAAAACCGAAGAACACAAATAACCATTCCCGAGATTGAGTAAGGCAACGGCCTTTTTCAGTTTCTCTTTGTGGCCATCAAAATCATTGTCAACTGGACAATTCACGTCATAATTACAATCTCCTGAATCTTCTGGTGCACGTTCTTGCGTGCCGGCACCTAGCAACTGATGTAGCGCACCCATCCGGTAACCATGAATGATGCTTTTTGTTGCGATATGCGGCAATTCATAAGTGTTAGGTGCCTCGACATACTCTAAGACGACCTCATCTCCTTGAATGAACCAAGTCCCCATCTTTTGAATTTCCCTATTACTGGAGGTGTGCACTTTGGACCAATCCGATCGGTCAGTGTTATAAACTTGAAAATGCCCGCCATCAGGCAGATATATTTCTGAGAAATTGATGCTGATATTCAATGCATTTGGAGAAGAAATAACCAGGCGCCAAACCCTTTGACCATCTGGTAAATCAGTCCAAGTACCACTTTCAAAATTATTCAATACTAGTGGGCGTTCGATACCATACCGCCAGGGTCTATTCTTATCCTGGTCGTTCAATTGGTCTTCAGCAACCACATGACTCATCTCCAGGAGAGACATGTCAATTGATTCTGGCGCTCCCAAATCATGCGCCCAACTTACGGGCGTCCGATCAACATCTTGCGCCAGCGCACTGATGCCAAAAAGCAATACAGCAGTAAAATAGATCAGGCGCAAATGTGTCATATAAATTCTATAAAGAAACAAGTTAAGAAATATTTGTTTGCCAGACACAAAAAAACCTATGGCTCTCGACATAGGTTTCAAATGTTCGTTAATCGACCGCTTAGATGATCAACATCGCGTCACCATAAGAATAAAAACGATAATTTTCTTTGATCGCTTCAGCATATGCTTTTTTGACAAAGTCGTGTCCTGCAAAAGCAGAGATCATCATCATCAAAGTTGATTTAGGGGTGTGGAAATTGGTCACCATACAATTGGCAATACTAAAATCATATGGTGGAAAAATAAATTTATTGGTCCAACCTTCGTATGGATTAAGCGTTCCGCTGGAGGAAACTGAACTTTCTAGTACCCTCATGACCGTAGTCCCTACAGCACAAATCCTACGTTTTTCGGTGATTCCAGTATTGATCGTTTGCACAGCATCTCCCTTGATGGCGATTTCTTCACTATCCATCTTATGCTTTGAAAGGTCTTCCACTTCTACAGGACTGAAAGTCCCAAGTCCCACGTGCAAAGTGACCTCAGCAAAATTAATCCCTTTAATTTCAAGACGCTTCATCAAGTGTTTTGAAAAGTGCAGTCCTGCCGTTGGAGCCGCTACCGCCCCTTCATTTTTAGCGAATATCGTCTGGTAACGTTCAGCGTCTTCAGGTTCTACCTCACGCTTGATATACTTTGGCAATGGTGTTTCACCAAGCTCCGTAAGTTTATTGCGAAATTCTTCATACGAGCCATCAAACAGGAACCTCAAGGTACGGCCTCTCGAAGTCGTATTGTCGATCACTTCAGCCACTAAAGAATCGTCTTCGCCAAAATAAAGTTTATTTCCGATCCGTATTTTCCTTGCCGGATCCACAAGTACATCCCAAAGGCGGGTCTCAGAATTCAGTTCGCGCAACAAAAAAACTTCAATCCGCGCACCAGTTTTCTCTTTATTTCCATAAAGTCGCGCAGGAAATACTTTGGTATTGTTCAACACCATGACGTCATCTTCGTTAAAATAGTCGATGAGGTCTTTGAACATTTTATGCTCAATGGTTTGATTTTTTCGGTCCAAAACCATCAGACGGGCTTCGTCACGGTTTGGTGCAGGATATTCTGCAAGAAGTTCTTCAGGTAGATTAAAACTGAAATTGGAGAGTTTCATTCCCATAATGGTCGTATTGATTACAAAGGCTGCAAATATACAACCTCAACAAGGGCGATGTCAAGGAAAAAGGGATATTAATTCTCGAATGTCATCTTGACTCCAGCACGAGAAAGATCTTGCCAAAACTCAGGATAAGACTTGGTCACCACTTGAGCCTCATTGATGGACAAGGACATCTTTTGGACCAGTGGAGCAAATGCCATGGCCATGCGGTGGTCGTCATAAGTTTCGATTTGGTCGTGTGCCACGAGACCCCCTTGCGCCTTTAGTTGCAAGGTGTCATCAGTGATGTCAACCTGAGCGCCAAACTTTTCCAACTCCTGCTTGAGGGCCAACAACCGATCGGTTTCTTTGATTTTGAGCGTGTGCAAACCCGTCAAGTGACAGGAAATGCCCAGTCCAGCACAAGTCACCGCAATCGTTTGCGCCAAATCGGGTGTCCCGGATAAATCTAATTCGAGATGGTCAACTTTGTGCTGCGCCGTTTTCATCAACTCGACACTTCTTTGGTCTGGCTGATAAATTGTGGAGACGCCTAACATTTCGTAGATTCTTGCGACATCTGAATCCCCCTGAATACTTTTTAAAGAATAGTCACCCAAACGGATCTTTGACTCTGCCGATAAAGCAACGAAACTATACCAATAGGATGCCGAACTCCAATCGGAGTCAATAGCTATTTCTTGAGGCCCTATAGAGGTCAACGAATGGACCACTATACGGGTTGCAGACAGCTCCACATGACCACCAACGCGCTCGATCAAGCTCTTGGTCATCTTCAGATAAGGTAAACTCGTCAAGCCTTCAATAACCTTAATAATCAGTCCATTTTTTAACTTCGTCCCCAAGAGCATCAATGCGGTAAGATATTGACTGCTGATGCGCCCCGAAATCTCTACAGCATTTTTGTCTAGTGTTTTGCCCTTAATAAGAAGAGGCGGATAACCTTCTTTGCCTTGATAATTGATGTCCGCACCGATAGATCTTAGCGCATCTACCAACACCCCAATAGGTCGATTTTGCATGCGCTCACTCCCTGTTAACACAACAGAGGCGCCCGACTGACCGGCAAAATAAGCGGTTAAAAATCTCATTGCAGTACCCGCATGACCAATATCTATATGCCCTGTACCAAGGCGCAACGCCTCTGTCATCGCCTGAGAATCATCACAATGAGCACTATTGCTCAAGGTGATTCCTGAATGCATGGCCTGAAGAATCAAGAGCCTATTGGTCTCGCTCTTAGAACCCAAAATCAGGAGTTCGATGTCTTTTGATGGCACCACCACTTCTTCCAGATTGACCCTCATCATCCTGCTTTGTTGCGTTGTATGACCCTAAAAAACTTACCATAGCTCACGAAAAAACCGTAGGCAAATGACCCGCCAATCCAACCTAAAACGAATCGTAATGGATCCGCCATGAACACAAAGGAGTAGTCGAAGCGCAGCCACTGAATCAACAAAAATAGGAGGCCAAAGGAGAGACCAAGCCCCACAACAGAGGACCAAAAACCCTTATGTCTAATAATTTTTTGAAACACTTTAGGTCAGTTTTTTATTTTGATGATGTCGTTCATGATCNCGCTTAGTTTTTAACTCTAGCTTTTTGTCAAAGGCCTNTTGAAGATCTATGCCCGTTTGATTGGCCAAACACAAGACCACAAAGACCACATCGGCCAATTCTTCGCCCAAGTCCTTATCTGCATCACTTGGTTTTTCGCTCTGCTCACCGTAACGACGCGCAATTATTCTGGCCACCTCACCTACTTCTTCTGTGAGCTGAGCCATATTGGTGAGCTCGTTAAAATAACGCACACCATGGGTTTTGATCCAATGATCTACTGCCTCTTGTGCCTTCTTAATTTCCATAATTTACACTTTACCTTTACTGTCTAAAATAATGGTTACTGGACCATCATTAATCAACTCTACTGCCATATCAGCACCGAAGACTCCTGTCTCTACCCGGCGTTTGGCCTCGAGACTGAGTTGCTTTACAAAGCGTTCATAAAGCTCCATTGCCCTTTCTGGTCGCGCTGCATCTAAAAAAGAAGGTCTGTTCCCTTTATTAGTGCTCGCCATCAAGGTGAACTGACTGACCACTAGGAGTGCTCCGTCAATATCTTGTACCGAAGCATTCATTTGACCTTTAAGATCCGAAAAAATACGCATCTGGCTGATTTTTTTACTCAACCACTCNACATCATCTTGAGTATCCTGATGGGTCACCCCAAGCAATACCAAAAGTCCATNGCCAATTTTGGCGATGTTTTGCCCATCCACCACAACAGAAGCGCTCCTCACTCTTTGGATAATCGCCTTCATATTTCTTGNTGCTGGTCTTTGCGGTACACTTGATCGTCGCCCTCCATTATTTGCAAATAACTTTTGTACCGAGACCAAGCAAGTTNGTCTTTTTCAAGCGCATTTTTGATGGCACAATTTGGTTCATTGACATGCAGACAATTATTAAACTTACATTGATCCTTTAAGGCGAAAAACTCAGGGAAGTACGCGGAAAGCTCCTGGTTGTCAATCGCCACTAAGCCAAAACCCTTGATTCCCGGCGTGTCTATGATTTGTGCACCAAAAGGCAAATCAAACATTTCAGCAAATGTCGTGGTGTGTTGGCCTTGGGCATGCTGCAAGGATATTTCTGACGTACGCAGCGCCAAGTTGGGCGCTAAGGCGTTGACCAAAGTTGACTTTCCCACGCCACTATGTCCTGAGAACATCGAGACTTTATTTTTCATCAGAGCTTTTACTTGATCAATATTTTTTCCTGTTTTGGCAGAGATACCGATGCATTCATAACCAATAGAGCGATACAGTGCGGCCAAGTATTTCACCTCATCCAAAGAATCGTTGTCATAATCATCGGTTTTGTTAAACAGCAGTACACATTTGATGTGATAGGCTTCAGCCGTGACCAAAAAGCGATCGATAAATGCAGTCGTTGTTACTGGATTATTTGGTGTGATCAATAAAAATGCGACATCAATATTTGCGGCAATGATATGGGTTTGCTTGGATAAATTGACTGATTTCCGGATGATATAATTGTCCCTGGGCGCTATGGCAGTAATCACTCCTTGGGCCTGATCTCCTTGTTGGTCAATACTAAAAGTCACATGATCACCCGTTGCAATTGGATTGGTACTTTTGATGCCTTCAAGTCGAAATTTACCTTTGATCCTACAGGCATAGAACGCTCCAGATTCCGCCTTAACGCTATACCAACTCCCCGTAGATTTATAAACAGTCCCTTTCATGTATCGCAAAAATCCGAAATTTCGATCAAACATAGCGCCTAAAAACAATATTTACAGCATCTTGCACCAAAGCGACGCCGCAAGTTTTGCCCTGATCACTTTTGCAACCCTATAGATTTCTGTTGATTGATGGATTCTTGGTGGATCGCTTTAAAAAGCTTTTGAACAAATTCTTCACTAAGGCCCAATTGTGTCCCTTCATGAATCATCTGCTCTAAGATGGCATACCAACGATCCGACTGCAGTATAGCCACATTATTATCTTGCTTTAATTGACCAATCTGACTGGCTATTTTCATGCGACGGCCCAAGGTTTCAATGATCTGTCGGTCTGAAAGATCAATTTGAGTACGCAACGCATCTAGCTGAATTTGAAACTCTTGAGCATCGCCCTGGGGCTTTCTGATGCGCAAAGCGGTAATGATTTCATGCAAAGCCCCTGGGGTGACTTGTTGGGCAGCATCACTCCAGGCCAAATCCGGCTGGTGATGAGATTCAATCATTAATCCATCATAATTCAAATCCAGAGCAGTCTGAGACAAGTCAAAAATAAGGTCCCTTCTGCCCCCCATATGAGAGGGGTCCACAATCAATGGCACATCCGCACAACGCGATTGAAAATCAATAGCAATTTGCCACTCGGGTGTATTGCGGTATTTGTGTTTTTCGTACGAAGAAAAACCACGGTGGATCGCGCCCAATTGAGAGATTCCAGATTTTTCAAATCGCTCAATGGCCCCCATCCAAAGGGCTAAATCCGGATTGACGGGGTTCTTAACCAAAACTATCTTGTCCGCTCCTTTAAGGGCATCGGCAAGATCTTGTACAATAAAAGGTGAGACGGTCGTTCGGGCGCCGATCCATAAAATATCGACATCATGTTGGAGTGCTAATTCGACGTGATGCGGATGCGCCACCTCAGTTGTGGTCAATAGCCCTGTTTCTTCCTTTGCGCGCTTCAGCCATGGTAATCCAAGAGCGCCCACCCCCTCAAAATTCCCTGGCCTGGTCCTTGGTTTCCATAATCCTGCCCGCAAAATGGTGGTTTTGGTTTTTTTGAGTCCGTGCGCAATAGTCAGGAGCTGCTCTTCTGTCTCTGCACTGCATGGCCCTGCGATGACTAGAGGATGTTGAAGTCCCATATTATCGAGCCAAGTCCGTGCCTTAGTGTTGGTATGTGTCATTTGAGTCATGTATTAATCTACTGGGGGTATTCTTATGATTAGTGGCATATACGCCCAGTTGTTTGAAATTTTTCAGATGTGGCATTAATGCTTCTATAGCTTTTTCAAAGTCAAGGACATTTTTAAACGTGACGTCAACAAAAAAAGCATAACGCCAAGAAGCACCTAGAACAGGTAATGATTGTATTTTGGTCAAATTAATGTCATGGTCACTCAAAACTGACAAGGCTTTACTCAATGACCCAATTTCATGTCCGAGTTGAAACTTGATGCTGGCCTTGTTGAGTTCTTTTTGCGTACTGAGTCCCGAAGGCCCGATCAAAACAAATCTGGTTTGGTTGTTTTTGATGTCTTGGATGTGTTGGTCTAATATTTTGAGCCCATAGCGCTCGGCCACTTCTTCNCCGGCAATGGCAGCAACCCCGTTAAGTTGTTCCATAACAATGCGCTGGGCCTCTGTTGCGGTATCACGACCTTCTATGACCTTCAAGGGCCTTTCAAAGCAGCGCAGATAATCACGACATTGGAGCAGTGCTACAGGATGAGAATGGACCTCTGTTATATCCGATAACTCCGCCGAGGGCAAGGCCATCAGAAACATCTGAATATTGAGGAATACTTCATCATAAATTTCAAATGCTCCACTCTCAATAAGATTGTAGTTGGTCAGAATCGATCCTGCAATAGAATTCTCTATCGCCAGAACACCAAAATCAGCGTTACCCTCTGTGATGGCCTGGGTCACCGCATCAAAAGAAGATCTAAAAAGCAAGTTCACCGGCCTTTCTGGAAACAGGGCGCGAACAGCCAAATCGTGGAATGAACTTTCTATACCAGGGATCGCGATTGTCATGGACTTTTCATTCTAATTGGTTCATAAAAAAACCCGGAAAACACTTCCGGGCTAATTAAAATATGTTTCGGTCACTAAACACAAGCCCAGGGAAATTTTGTAAAATAAAAAAAGTAAAACTTCTGGATGAGATAGTGCATTGTTGTTCAATTTCTAAAGCTAAAGTAAGGGTTCTCACAAGATTAATAAAATGTTTCTCCAATTATTTGCACACAAGATAGCCCCTTGAAAACCAAGTCGCACATCAAATTTGATCTGGCAAAAGAACAGAGTAACTATTGAAAAATGAGCTGCCCGGTAAAAGTTTCCTCGACAAACTCCAAAGGCGGTCTGGTCAGACAAATAACATCGCCAATACCAACAATACTGCCCTGAATGCGATTGGTCGGCGCAACAATCATTTTATTGGTACTGCGGTGGAACAAATAAAGATTCCTGATTTCAAGCTCCGGTGCTTCTACCCGGGTATCGCCGTCGTAAAGACCAATGTTGGCGCTATTGGTACGGCCCTTCAAAAAGAACTTTGATGTACCATTTGCGAAAATGATCAACTGGGTGACATCCAATTCATCTATAATGAAATCGCCATCAACATGAAATTCACCATCCTGTTCACGGTCTTCAGAAACCAGGGTCAATTTCTTGAAAGTGATTGGCCCTTGGCCGATCACCGGCAAGCCCGAACTAGATCGGATCTCTAAAGAATCCACTGGTGCTGTGACATAAACCTTGGTGATGCCATATTCCCGTGTAAAATTACAACTATTGCGGTCACTGACTTTTAAAATACTGTCTTCAACTCGAACTAAAATCTCGTTCATCAAATTTTCACCCGTTTCGACCACAACGCGCCGCTGCGTCCCAGAGGAAAAAATAAGCTGGACCCTATTCCAAATGATGATTTTCTTGAATTGTTCTACAGAAAATTCTTTTTGAACAATGGGCCCTGCCGATTGAACACAATCCCACGCATTTTGACTGTCACAGCCAAATAACATGAGGGCCAATAGCCCGCCTACAATCTTTATGTTTTGTCCCATGCTCATATTCTGATACCAATACCAAACTCAACTGCTTCTGCTTTGGCCCAGTGGGCCTTAAGGGTTATGGCAGTAAAAAGTTTGTCGTTGAAAAAATAGCGTTTGAGTCCCAAACGATTATAAATTCTATTTTCAAATTCATATGGCCAGTAAAAATAACGCCCTAGTTGTGATACAAATGCGTTACGCCTGAACCTAAATTCATGACCTAAAAATACACCTATTCTGCGATAATCTAAACCAGGTTCTATACCATCACCCGGAAAGGCAGATTCTCGGTAACGGATCAAATGAATCAAAAAATCAGAAAAGAAAAAATCTACACCTACCTGAACGGTACTTTTGTAATTGATCCGTTTGTCGGCAAAAAATGAAAAGACATAAAAGGGGTATTGACCAAGGCCAATGACATCTGCCTCATTGAGTCCTGTGCGAAAAACCGCATTGACTTTGATGGGCTCTTTATAAAACTCACTTGGCCAATCTCCATGAGAATGGCGCGTTGCAATTACACCCTCCTGACTTTGATAAGACATGCCCGCAGAAAAGTATAATGTGTTGGTACTGTTGTTTGGCGCCTTGAAATTCGCGTTAGAGTAATGAATGATACCCGTTCCCAAACGAAAACCTAGCCCCCTATAAACGTTTTCTTTAATGAGGTTGAACTTGATAAAAGTTGTGCTTAAGAAACGACTGCCATAAGCCGTGTTCTGGTAATTGGTTTCTGGGTCGTAAGGATTGCCCGCAGTGCGACACCTTGACCAATACCCAGGCGCAGTTGCCTCTTCCAAAAATACCAGTTGAAATGGCCATAAAGTCCGTAGTTTTTGCCCAAATACTCATTGCCTAGATCTTGATAATTGAAGGTAAATCCCCAGTCAGGATAATTGTACCGACTTTCCCATTCATTGTGCCCATAAGTCTTGCGATTGAACACCAGGTTGAAACCTGATGCATGCCCAGTAATCAGGTGCGCAATATCTGAGTTGTGTTCCAAAATACTGCCATAAAAATAATCCAATTCAATAGCAACAGGCTTGAGCTCTCTTTTTTGACAAAGGGCTGCCTGACTCACCAATACGAGCCCTATCAGGAAAACAAACTTCTTCATAGATTTTTCGAGCCACCAAATATACTACAATAATACATGCCGCTCAAGACCTCAACTCAAGGAATAACCTGCTCAGGGCATGCCACTAAAAAGGCAAATTTGACAAGTCAACATTGCCTCCAGACAGGATCACACCGACACGCTTGCCTTGGAACCTTTCAGGATGCTTGACTAAAGCAGCCAAGGCTACTGCACTCGAGGGCTCTACCACCAGCTTCATGCGTTCATAAATCAATCGCATCGCATGGATGATTTCGGTTTCACTGACACAATCTATGCGCTGGACGAGGGCTTGAATGATGGGGAAATTAACATCACCTAATTGTGTTTTCAAACCGTCAGCAATGGTATTAGTTTGGGCATTACTTTCAATTTTTCCAGACTTTAAGGAGCGAAAAGCATCATTGACTTCAATGGGCTCTGCGCCGAGACATGTGCACTGATGACCAAAATGATGACAGGCCAAAGCCGTGCCAGCCAGCAGTCCACCACCACCTACAGGGGCTACAATATGGTCCAATCCATCAATACAATCCAACAACTCCATGGCGGCTGTTGCATGGCCAATAATGACCGACAAATCATTAGAAGGGTGCAGGATGGTTGCTCCTGTCTTGGAGGCGATGAGTTGGGTTGCAGCAATTCTTGCGTCGATCGTAGAAGCACATTCCGTGACTTGAGCACCATAATCCCGAACAGCAGATTTTTTGACCTGAGGCGTTTGGTCGGGCATAACGATGTAGGCCGTCACGTCCATCATCTTAGCGGCCAAGGCCAAGGCCTGCCCAAAATTACCCGATGAATGCGTCACCACTCCCATGGCCCGCTGCCCCATGGACAGATCTAATAAGGCTTTAGCCGCGCCACGCATTTTGAACGCCCCCATCCTTTGCAACTGCTCACATTTAAAAAAAACTTCTGCACCGATAAGGTCATTGATATAAGTCGAGGTCAACACAGGGGTGTCATGCACCCATGGCGCTAATTGCTTTTGGGCATCAATGAGCTGGGTTTTGCTGGGCAGTGGTTCTTGCTTTAGGGTCATTTCGATCTCCCTTTAATGGGTTTGAGTGGTTATTGAGGATCCTGAGCAGCAATCGACTCTGGGGTGACATGTATGCCATTGACATAGAGGTCATAGGTAATGGTTACCGATCCAGCCAAAGTCATGGAAACGGAACAGTATTGCTCAAAGCTCAGTGATGCCGCACGTAACGCCTTGGCATGAACAATGGGGCCTTCCAGATAAATGGAGACATGAGCGGCCTTAAAGGGTTGTGCCTTGTGCAAGTTTCCGCGGGTGCCTTCTACATCAACNCGATAAGATGTTACCGTTTGGCGCTGTTTTTTTAGCACATAAATAATGTCAATGGCATTACAACCTCCTATGGCCATAAGCAGTAACTCCATGGGGCTGGCGCCCTTGATTTCATCATTGCCTTTATTGTCTATGGCCACAGGAATACCATTTGGTCCTTGGCCTTCAAATAAAAAATCGTCATTTAATCTATTGAGTGTAACTTTCATAGTGTCATATTAATTTTGGGCGAGCGCCAGGCGCTCCTTAATTATTTCNGGAATAGTTCTGCCTTCAATATTACTTCTTAGCCAAGAAAGTATGTCCAGATAAAGAAAACTCCGCCGTTCATAGGGATCATTTTCATAGACCTTTAGTTTGGCGTGCAGATCACGGAAGGCTTTCTTAAGGTCTTGAGGGTAAATATGCTCCAAATTACGGATAAAGGCAATCATTTCTCTTTGAACTTGGTGCAGATCTTCCATTTTGATCAAAAACTTATAAGTACTCTTGATCAATCGGTCTAGCTGATAATCCTCACCAGCTTCATAATGCGCCACTAAATTCAGTATGCGCGAAAAGCAGAGTAAATCCTCACGCATTTCAAGAGACTTGTTAGTGATGATTTTATTAAGATAGTACATGCATTGGCGATAATCTCTACAGCCAAAATACAGGCAGGCAATTTTATAATAAAACACCATTACATGATGCTCGTCTATGGTGTTTTGGTACCGATCAATTCCNTTTAAAACAGGTTTGATCAGCCCCAATCCCTCTTCGAATGTCCCAGTCATAAAATGGCGGTTCATTTTGTGGGCATATCCATANAGAAAGGCGAGGCTCTGGACATTTTCGCGCTTTGGAAATTGATTCTGCAACATGGTTTGCTCCAGGGCGATTAGTGCCTTTTCGAATCGTGGTACATCTCCAATGTAAAATAAAGCCTCAAGCAAATATTGAGCACCCCTCAAATAAAAAATAGGATTCAGAACGATCATTTTAGGGTGTTCATAAAATAAGTTGGTCCAATTCAGGGCATACCGATAACAAGATTTGAAATCTTGAATGATGAAATGATACCACAATGCAGCGTTGTAATACCACAGCTTCTCCCTAAATCCCATTTGGCCGAAGGCTATCTTGGGCAAATTCTGCGCATAAAAATCAGAGACCTCACGAAATTCTTGATCGGTCTTGACGTATCCTTTTTTGAGGAATAGTCCATAAAGCTGTAACGATAGATTGGACAATGCACTGGCCAGAGCATTTTGCTGACTCAACTCCGCCGATGCCAGCACTAAAGCATCTGAGCGACTCCCAATACTTCGTGTGATGTATTGGCTCTCGATGATTTTTTCTAGTTCAATGACTTCAAAAGCCATGTTTTTTTCTTCATGATCAAGAGCCAACTGCTTNACTCTGCCCAATATTTTGAGACTTTGCCCATAGAGTCCTTTATGATAAAGGATCGTCGCAAAATCGAGCTGCTCTCTAATCTGTACGCGCACATTGTGGTGCATTGGATTAAGACGTAAACTGATCAGTATTTGTCGATAAAGATGCCCCTTGAGGTTCGGCAGTTGTTTTTTTGTGATGTCTTTATGCCCCAAGATAAGCGACTCATCATAATGCATTTGCTTGTCCAAAAGATCAAAAAGAAACATGAATTTGGCTTGATCATTTCCCTCTAAACGGCCCGCATAAAGACGGAAATGTCGTTTTTCCGACTTCGACAGAGACTGAATCAAATCAAATAAATGGTCTTTGTAAACTTTGGGCATGACTCCTACACAATGGTTTGATGACTTATCATCCGTGGTGCATAAAATGCACTGGTTAGTGGTTACAAAGTATAAATTCGCACATCAATTGTCAAAAGATTTGACCACAATTATTGGCAGAGGTGATGACTCGTTCATGCAGGACCACTCACAAGAAAGTTTTTCACTCCAAGATTAAGACTGGCTTTGGCCTTAGATCTGAAACCCACAAAAAAACCCCGATATCGGGGTTCATCATTCATAACTGGACATTGAGGCACCTCATAATGCCTTCATGATCTAGTATTCAGGGCCTTCATATCGGTCATGGCTTGACGCAAGTCTTTACCGACACGCTCGATGGGATGGGCCGCGATAGCTTCATTCACCTGAATCAATTGCAAGTTATCCACCTCAAGACCACAATGGCTCTGGCCAATATCGGATTTTTGAATGTCTTTCATGAAATCTATCAACAAAGGTTTGGCTGCGTGGTCAAACAGATAACATCCGTATTCTGCAGTGTCCGAAATGATCCTATTCATTTCGAACAACTTTTTTCTGGCCACGGTATTGGCAATGAGCGGTAACTCATGCAATGATTCATAATAAGCACTCTGGGCAATGATCCCTGCCGAAACCATTGTTTCNTAGGCCAATTCAACCCCTGCCTTAATGAACGCCGACAGCAACACCCCTTGATCAAAGTAGTCTTGTTCTCGAATAGGGTCNGGCGATGCAGTCGTTTTTTCAAATGCTGTCTCTCCTGTGGCAGCACGCCACGTGAGCAAGTCTTGATCATCATTGGCCCAATCCTCCATCATTGTGGCAGAGAATGATCCGCTGATGATGTCATCCATATGTTTTTCAAACAAAGGCTTGAGCAATTTTTTCAAGTTTTCGGCCAATTCAAAAGCACGAATCTTGGCTTGATTTGAGAGGCGGTTCATCATATGGGTCAGTCCACCATGTTTGAGGGCCTCTGTTTGTGCTTCCCAACCATATTGAACAAGTTTTGCGGCATATTCAGGGGCAACACCCTGAGCCACCATGTGGTCGAAGCACAATATAGAACCCGTCTGTAACACGCCGCACAAGATGGTCTGCTCTCCCATTAAGTCACTTTTAACTTCAGCAATAAACGACGAGGCGAGCACGCCAGCCCGATGTCCTCCTGTAGCATAGGCATAAGCCTTGGCCTGAGCCCAACCCTTACCTTGTGGATCGTTCTGCGGATGCACAGCGATTAATGTGGGCACACCAAAACCCCGTTTATATTCTTCACGAACCTCAGAACCTGGACACTTTGGCGCCACCATGATGACGGTCAAATCCTCTCTAATCTCCATGCCTTCTTCTACGATATTGAAGCCATGCGAATAGGACAAAGTCGCCCCTTGTTTCATCAAAGGCATGACTTTTTGTACCACAGGCGTGTGCTGCTTGTCTGGAGTCAAATTACAAACCACATCAGCTTGAGGAATCAACGTCTCGAAGGTCCCCACTTCAAATCCGTGCTCAGTAGCATTGAGATAGGACGCCCGCTTTTGCTCTATCGCCTCCTGGCGCAGCGCGTAAGAAACGCGCAATCCAGAATCACGCATATTGAGTCCCTGATTCAAACCTTGAGCACCACAACCCAAGATGACGACCTTCTTTTCTTTCAAAGCGTCAACACCAGAGGCGAACTCATCTGAGGTCATGAACCGGCACTGACCCAGTTGATCCAATTGTTGTCTTAAAGATAAAGTGTTGAAATAGTTTTGCATAAAATTGATGTTATACCTGATTGAACTGCTCTAACAGGTGTGTTATTTTCATTTTTTCTTTGGTGACGGCAATGCGACCTGAGCGAACGAATTGCATGATGCCAAAGGGCTTGAGCTCGCGGTATAACTGATCGACTTCGTGGCGTCTGCCAGATTTTTCGAGGACAAAAAACTCTCTATTAACCGTAACAATACGGGCATGACTCTCCTTGACAATATTCTGAATTTGCCGCTCATCAAAAAGCAGGTCGCTGCTGATTTTGAACAAACAGGATTCCTGATAAATGGTCTCCTCATCGGTGTGATAAAATGCCCTAATGACCTCAACTTGTTTCTCGATCTGGCCAATTATTTTCTGCATATTGCTTTCGGTAACAGCAACTAATATGGTGAATCGAGAGACCGACTCAATTTCTGATACGGAAGAACTGATGCTCTCAATATTGATGTGCCTGCGCTGAAAAATCGCACTGACCCTGTTGAGCAAACCCACATTATCCTCGGTGTAAATTGAAACGGTAAAGCGTTTGATTGTGGTCTCCATAATTTTAAGATAATCTGATGTCAGATACCGAAGCACCTGAGGGGATCATTGGAAAAACATTGGCCTCTGGCTCCACGACAACCTCCATAAAATATGGGCCATCGTGCGCCATCATTTCAGCAATTGCCCCGTCTAAGTCAGCGCGTTGAGCGACCTTTTTGGTGGGCAAATGATAGGCACTTGCGATCATCCCAAAATCAGGATTGATCAGTTCGGTAGAGGCATATCGCTTGTCAAAAAACAACTGTTGCCATTGACGGACCATACCCAAAAAGTTATTGTTCAGTAAGACAATTTTGACTGCCGCTTGAGTCTGGAAAATTGTGCCCAACTCCTGGATGGTCATCTGGTAACCACCGTCGCCAATGACCGCTACAACCTCCCGCTCTGGAGCGCCCATCTTGGCCCCAATCGCTGCGGGCAAAGCAAAGCCCATAGTCCCTAAACCACCCGAGGTGATGTTGCTTTTGGTCTGGTTGAAATGGGCATATCGACAAGCGATCATTTGGTGCTGACCAACATCAGTCACGATGGCAGCTTCTCCTTTTGAATAAACATTGATTTTGTGGATCACTTCCCCCATGGTGAGGCCTTCCTTCGTTGGAAACAGGTCCCGTTGTATGATCTGATCATATTCTATTTCATGCAAAGCAGCAAAACGTCCACGCCATGACTCGTGGGTATTTTGGGTCAGCAGTGGAAGCAAGGCCTCGAGGGTTTTTTTAGCGTCACCTAAAACGGCTATATCGGCGGTGACGTTTTTGTTGATTTCTGCAGGATCAATTTCAAAATGAATGACTTTAGCTTGCTTGGCGTACGTTTCTAAATGCCCCGTGACACGATCGTCAAAACGCATCCCTATAGCAATAAGCACATCACATTCGTTGGTCAATACATTGGGCGCATAGTTCCCATGCATGCCGACCATCCCGACATTGAGGGGATGGCTTGTCTCAATAGCCGAAGCACCGAGTATGGTCCATGCTGCAGGCAATCCNGCAGTTTCAATCACAGATCTAAATACNTGCTCCGCTCCAGATAAAATAACACCTTGACCCCANACCACCAGTGGCTTTTTGGCTTGNTTGATCAATGCAGCAGCACTTTTAACGCACGCCAAGTTCAATTGCGGTTCTGGCGTATAACTCCTTATTCCTGTACATTTCTGGTAGACGAAGTCTAAGGTGTCAAACTGCGCATCCTTGGTGATGTCAATAAGCACAGGGCCTGGTCGTCCGCTCCGCGCAATATAAAAAGCCTTGGCAATCACTTGTGGAATCTCGGAAGCCTTAGTGACTTGGTGGTTCCATTTGGTCACTGGTGTTGAAATACCAACAATATCTGTTTCCTGAAAAGCGTCACTACCCAAGAGTCCAGACGGCACTTGGCCGGTGATGCATACTAGTGGTGTCGAATCGATTTGAGCGTCTGCGATACCGGTGATGAGATTTGTCGCTCCTGGTCCAGATGTGGCCAAAGCCACACCTACTTTTCCTGAGATTCTGGCATAACCCTGGGCCGCATGCGTTGCGCCCTGTTCATGACGTGTCAGGACATGATGTAACTCATCTTGAAAGTGATAAAGGGCGTCATAAACGGGCATTATGGCACCACCAGGATAACCATAAATCACTTCCACACCCTCTGCGATCAAGCTTCTCACGATGGCCTCAGAACCGTTCATGCGCTGAGCGTTTTGCAATTTTGAAGTATCTGATTTTATTGTCGTCGTTTGCATTTCGGGCTTATTAGAATTCATCTGTAACACAGCCTTTTGACGCTGTAGAGACTGTTTTGGCATATTTGTACAAGACACCTCGATTAAATTTGAGTGCAGGTGCTGTCCAGTTTTGTCGTCTCGCGGCCAATTCTTGTTCTGAGACCAATAAGTCAATCGTTTTTTGCTCGGCATCAAGGCTGATGGTGTCGCCATTCTGTACCAAAGCCAAAACACCACCCTCTTGTGCTTCTGGTGTGATGTGGCCTACGACAAATCCATGTGTCCCTCCAGAAAACCGACCGTCTGTGATCAAGGCCACATCCTTTCCAAGACCTGCACCAATAATGGCGGCAGTGGGCTTAAGCATTTCTGGCATACCCGGTCCGCCTTTTGGACCTTCATAACGGATGACCACAACGTCCCCTTTTACAACTGCGCCATTTCCGATGCCCTGATTGGCCTCAAATTCACTGTCAAAAACTTTTGCTGGCCCACTAAAATAGAGCCCTTCCTTTCCTGTAATCTTGGCCACACTGCCCTCAGGTGCAAGATTGCCATAGAGCATTTGCAAATGACCTGTTGCTTTGAGGGGCGCTGATACTGGTCTGATCACCTGTTGATCCACGGGCAGCTCTTGAGCCAATGCCAGGTTTTCGGCCATGGTTTTTCCTGTTACCGTCAGACATTCCCCGTTAATCAGTCCTTGTTGATGTAAATATTTCAAAACGGACGGTATGCCCCCAATAGCATGAACATCCTCCATGAGGTATTGACCACTAGGTTTTAAGTCGGCCAAAAAAGGTGTCGTGTCGCTAATGCGTTGAAAATCTTCTAGGGTAAAATCAATTTGAGCCGCACGCGCAATGGCCAAAAAATGCAAAACGGCATTCGTTGAGCCACCAAGTACCGTCACCAGGCGCACAGCATTTTCTAATGAGGCCTTGGTGATGATGTCACTGGGTTTTATATCTTTTTCAAGTAGCCCATGCATCGCCTCACCAGCGCGAATCGATTCTTCTTGTTTTTCTGGACTTAAAGCAGGATTTGACGAATTATAGGGCAAACTCATTCCTAAGGCTTCAATCGCACTAGCCATAGTATTGGCGGTATACATACCGCCACATGCACCTGCACCCGGACAAGCCTTCTCAATAACCTGCTGATAATCATTTTCTGTAATGGTTCCTGCAACCTTGCTGCCCCAAGCTTCAAAAGCCGAAACCACATCTAGCTTTTGGCCGTTATGACAACCTGAGTCGATGGTACCACCATAAACCAAAATAGAAGGGCGATTCAAGCGAATCATGGCCATAAGTGCTCCTGGCATGTTTTTGTCACAACCGACCACAGTCACCAAGGCGTCATAGCTCATGGCCTGAACAACCGTCTCCATAGAGTCGGCAATGACATCACGAGATGGCAATGAATAACGCATCCCTGGTGTTCCCATTGAGATGCCATCACTCACCCCTATGGTGTTGAATATAAGGCCCAAGGTGCCAGACTCCAGAGTACCTTTCTTGACTTGAAGGGCCAAATCATTGAGGTGCATGTTACAGGGATTGCCTTCATAACCCGTGCTGGCGATGCCCACAAGCGGTTTATGAAAATCCTCTGGCGCAAAACCAATGGCGTACAACATGGCCTGGGCAGCAGGCTGCGTTGGGTCTTGTGTGACCGTTTTGCTGTAGCGATTAAGTGGATGTGAGGCCATTGGTCTTTTATTTTTGACAAAAATACTCCGCTACGAAACCACAGCGCTTGGCTATTGATCTTAGCAACACAAGTCCAAAAGCCCATTAAATTATTTAATATATTGATTTATAGATGCTTACATAAATAATTATACGACAGCCATCTTTTACCCCCAGGTCAAATCAGTAACTTTCATCACCCCTAGAATCGGTCCATTGGGACACCGGACAACACGATAAGTGAAGGATCAATCACCACACATCATCCATGAAGATCTAATTGACCCGAAATATTTTTCAAAAAAAGGTTTTAATGGCTACCTTTGCCCTTCAATTATGAGGACAGATTTGACTGATTGCAACCTCCAAAAAAAATGCTAAAGGCAGTATACACTTCCTTCGCTTGCACTCAGTTTGACGACCTTTATATACCAACATTATGGCTTATTTATTTACATCAGAGAGTGTTTCTGAGGGACATCCCGACAAAGTAGCAGACCAAATCAGTGATGCACTAATTGATCATTTTTTGGCTTTCGATCCTGAATCTAAGGTGGCATGCGAAACGCTAGTCACTACCGGTCAAGTGGTTTTGGCTGGCGAGGTAAAGTCTGAGGTCTACCTCGATGTACAAAAAATTGCTCGTGATGTCATCAATCAGATTGGTTACACTAAAGGAGATTATCAATTTGACGGCAATTCTTGTGGTGTTTTATCAGCCATCCACGAACAGAGTGCCGACATTAATCGTGGCGTCGACCGCGAGACCAAAGAGGAGCAGGGTGCTGGTGATCAGGGGATGATGTTTGGTTATGCCAGTAAGGAAACCGACAATTATATGCCGCTAGCACTAGATTTGTCACACAAAATATTAATTGAATTGGCAGCCATGCGCCGCGAGAGTGATGCTGTAGACTACTTAAGGCCAGACTCCAAGAGTCAAGTCACTATTGAGTACGATGATGACAATGTTCCTGTCCGCATTGACAGTATTGTCATTTCGACGCAACATGATGATTTTGACCCTGACGAAACCAAAATGTTAGCCAAAATAAAAAATGACTTGATCACCCTTTTGATCCCGAGGGTCAAAGCACAACTCAAGCCAGAACTGCAGCAACTATTCGATCAGGACATCACCTACCACATTAACCCCACAGGAAAGTTTGTGATTGGCGGTCCCCATGGTGATACTGGGCTGACTGGGCGAAAAATTATCGTGGATACCTATGGTGGTAAAGGAGCGCATGGTGGCGGTGCTTTCTCAGGTAAAGATCCGAGTAAGGTAGACCGCTCAGCAGCATATGCCACAAGGCATATCGCCAAAAATATGGTGGCCGCAGGAGTATGTGACGAAATTTTAGTACAAGTCAGTTATGCCATCGGTGTGGCAGAGCCNGTTGGGATATTTGTCAATACCTACGGTACGGCCAAAGTCGACATGAACGATGGTGCTATTGCACGAGCCTTATTGGAGGTATTTGACTTGCGCCCAGCAGCCATTGAAAAAAGGCTTAAGCTCAGACAGCCTATTTATTTAGAAACGGCAGCTTATGGCCATATGGGGCGTACGCCAGAGGTCATTACCAAAACGTTTTACCGCCCTGACAAAACTTCAATCAGTAAGGAAGTAGAATTGTTTACTTGGGAAAAGCTGGACCATGTGGATGAAATTCAAAAGACTTTTGGCTTGGCCTAAAGTCCATCCGGGTTCAAAATCTAAAACTTGATGTGTGGATGACGCTCCTGTAATTTTGCGATGCGCTCTTCGAGCTTGACTTTGAAATCTTGATGAGCAGCACGCTCTGGATGTATTGGCCGATGGGCTAATCCTTGCTGGATAGTGGCAATCTCCTGCAGCAGTGGTTGCATTTGTGGATCAACTACGGTGTTGCAAAAATGCTCCCAAATAAAGTCTTGAGCCTCCTCGCTCGGGTGAATCATGTCTGCTTTATAAAACCGATAGTCCCTCAAGACATCCATCATTAATTCATAGGCCGGAAAGTACAGCGCTTGAGGCCATTGCCCAACGACCTGATGCACCGCTGTGAGCAATTGGGATTTGCTTCGGTTATTTTCGACCATACCATCCTTAAGATGACGCACAGGGGACACGGTCAGAATAACTTGTGCCTTCGGATTTATTGCGCGAATTAGCGATAGGGTGCGGGCCATGCTGTTATTGATCTGCTCAACGCTCAAAAGCTCTTTCTCAAAAAGTGCTTGGGGTAATTTATGACAATTGCCTACCGCTTGACCTGTGGTCTTTAATCTGAAACAATAAGCAGTCCCAAAGGTCAATAGAATATGTGTCGCGCTGACCAGGCCTGCTCTCAAAATAAGAAGCTGGTCATTCAATGCCCTGATGAGGGCGGCTGATGAGTGATGGGCAAATGAAGCGTTTACTGCTAAAGCATGGAACAAATCTCCTGATTGGTATAAGTCCTCTTTGGCAAAAAAGCGTTCATTTACGGCCCTATCCAAAAGTGATTCTATGGCCAAAGGATGAAATACGACCCCAAATGGATTGATCGTCGTTGGCCATTTATAGTAATTTAAGCGATCCCCAATAGTTTGAGCGAAGCAAGATCCAAGACCACAAATACGTGAGTCAAGTACCACCTTCTGTTCTGACTCCTTGGGCGATAATGGGGTAAAAAAGCGCATCAGATGATGTATTCACGTGCCGCTTCAAGGGCTTGATCTAATCCTTCTGGCCGCTTTCCTCCAGCGGTCGCAAAAAATGGTTGACCTCCGCCACCGCCTTGAATGAATCGACCCAATTCACGGACAATGGTCCCGGCATTCAAGTTTCTGGCCGAGACAAGATCTTTGGCAATGTAGCAGGTCAATAAAGCCTTGCCGGGTTCTTGACTCGCAAAAATTAAAAATAAATCCTCTATCTCTTGACCTAATGTAAAGGCCAAATCTTTTTGATTGGCAGGATCCAGGTCTATATGGGTCGCTAAAAAGTTGACCCCGTTTACGGGCACAACAGCCGCCTTCAATTCACCTTTGAGCCCTTGCGCTTTCTGCTTGACTAACTGCTGATTTTGTTTGGTGAGTTCCGCAATTTCTGACTGCATTTTTTCTATTGCCAAGGCTGGATCCACTGCCTGGTTCAATAGTTTCTGAATGGCTTTATAAGCCGTGGTCCGCTGCTCAAAAAAGTCTTTGGCAGCTTGGCCTGTTATGGCCTCTATTCTTCTGATACCACTCGCAACAGCAGCTTCTGAGGTAATGATGAAGTGCCAAATGTCTCGGGTATTGTCTGCATGGGTACCCCCACATAACTCAATGGAATGACCAAATTTTATAGCCCTTACGGTCTCTCCGTACTTTTCGCCAAATAGTGCCATCGCCCCCATATCAATCGCCTCATCATAAGGAATTGATCGGTATTCTTCTAGTGCCAAACCATCTCGAATACGGGTGTTGACAAAGTCCTCTACCTGTTGCAGTTCTTGGTCCGTCATTTTGGCAAAATGAGAAAAATCAAAACGCAAATTACCACTATGAACCATAGATCCTTTTTGCGCCACGTGTGGTCCCAAAACGTCTCGAAGTGCTTGATGCAATAAATGTGTTGCAGTGTGGTTTGCTGCGGTAAAAGCGCGTTGATGGGCCTCAACGACTGCTCGATAATTTTGGTCTAAATCCTTAGGTAAGCTTTTGGCAAAATGAATGATGAGGTTATTTTCCTTTTTTGTATCGATGATGTAAACCACTTCTCCATTTTTGGCCTCCAAGTATCCCTTGTCGCCTACTTGCCCACCACCCTCAGCATAAAATGGGGTTTGGTTGAATACCAATTGAAATAGTTCACCGTCTTTCTTGCGCTCAATTTTGCGGTATTTGACGATATGAACTTCTGTCTCTAAAGTATCAAAGCCTACAAAATCTTGCTCTTGGTCATCGGTCAAAAGCGTCCAATCGCCAGTTTGGATTTTTGTTGCTGCCCTTGATCTTGTTTTTTGCTCCTCGAGGGCCGATAAGAAACCTTCATGATCCAAATCCAAGCCACGTTCGCGCAAGATGAGTGCCGTCAAGTCGATGGGAAACCCATAGGTGTCATAAAGCTCAAAAGCCTTGGTCCCAGAAACGGTCTTTGTCTTACAAGATTCAATGACCTGGTCCAAAAGGATCAATCCCTGGTCCAATGTTCTCAAAAAAGACAGTTCTTCCTCACGGATCACATTCTTAATCAGGTTCTGTTCACGCACCAACTCTGGAAAGGCCTTTCCCATCATTTTCGTCAAGGTCACTGCCAATTGAAACATAAAAGGTTCCTTGACATCGAGGAAGGTGTAACCATAGCGAATGGCGCGGCGCAAAATACGACGAATGACATAACCAGCACCTGAGTTACTGGGCAACTGACCGTCTGCAATAGAAAAAGCAACGGCGCGCACATGATCTGCAATGACCCGCATGGCCACGTCAGTCTTGTGGTCATCTCCGTATTTATGGCTAGTGATCGCCTCTATCTCAGTGATGATGGGTGAGAATACATCCGTATCATAATTACTTGTTTTGCCCTGAAGCACCATGCACAAACGCTCAAATCCCATACCAGTATCAACATGTTGTGCCGGTAATTTCTCTAAACTACGGTCTGCTTTACGGTTGAACTGCATGAAAACCAAATTCCAGATTTCGATGACCAATGGATGGTCTTTATTGACCAGATCTGCACCAGCAACCCTTTGCTTTTCTTGCTCCGACCTCAGGTCTACATGAATTTCACTGCACGGACCACAGGGCCCCTGCTCGCCCATTTCCCAGAAATTATCTTTTTTATTGCCATTAATGATATGGTCCTCTTGCACCAAANTCCTCCACAAATCATAGGCCTCTTGATCACGAGCCAAACCTTCTTCAGCATCCCCTTCAAAAATGGTGATGTATAAGGATTTTTGCTCGATGCCATAAACCTCTGTCAAGAGTTCCCAAGCCCATTCTATAGCCTCTTTTTTGAAATAATCGCCAAAGCTCCAGTTGCCCAGCATCTCAAACATCGTATGGTGATAAGTGTCGATACCAACTTCCTCTAAATCGTTATGCTTTCCGCTCACTCTGAGGCATTTTTGTGTATCGGTCACGCGCGGATGTGTTACCGCTTTATTGCCCAAAAAATATTCCTTGAACTGATTCATACCGGCATTGGTGAACATCAGCGTCGGGTCACCTTTGATCACCATAGGCGCTGAGGCTACAATCTCATGTCCCTTGGACTTGAAAAAATCTAAAAATTTCTGACGAATTACTTGAGCGGTCATATATCTTTATTAAGAGAATTAGGGCTCCTGAGCTGAGTCTGGCAAACAATTTTTATATTTGCGAGGCGTTGAATCAATGGAATCACCTTATTTACACGCAAAAATAGGACTTTTTAAATTATGTCTAAGGTAAAATATTACTACGATAGCGAGACGCTTTCCTACCGCAAAATCCAACCCAAACGCGGACGGAAAATCGGCCTATTTTTCTTGACCCTCTTGGGGGTCGTCCTGAGCGGTTTCCTGCTTCTTTTAGCCTACATCAATATTCCTAATATACAAACACCCAAGGAGAGAGAATTGCGTCGGGAATTTGCACAAATGGAGCTCCAATATGATTTGCTCAACAAAAAAATGGAACAAGCTGAAAGTGTTCTAGAAGAACTTGCTGAGCGGGACAACAATCTTTATCGGGTGTATTTTGAATCAAATCCAATTCCAGAAGAACAGCGCAAGGCCGGTTTTGGGGGTGTTAACCGTTACAAAGACCTGGAAGGGTTCGACAANTCTCANCTCCTGATCAATACCAGTAAGCGGTTAGACATTCTCACCAAACAAATTGTTGTACAATCGCGTTCGCTTGATGAAGTGGCGCGGATGGCGACTGAAAAACAAAAATTATTAGAAGCCATTCCTGCCATACAACCGGTCAATAATGAAAACCTCACAAGAATGGCTTCAGGTTTTGGGTACAGAAGAGACCCTTTTACCAAGGCCAGAAAGTTCCATTATGGCATGGACTTTACCGCCCCCAGAGGAACCCCCGTATACGCTTCGGGCAATGGTGTTGTAAAAAGGGCGGACAACCGTTCTTCGGGCTACGGCAAACACATTCGGATAGATCATGGTTTTGGCTTTGTGAGCTTGTATGCGCATTTGTATAAATACAATGTAAAGCGCGGTCAACGCGTCAAGCGAGGCGATCTCATTGGTTTTGTTGGAAGCACTGGGCGAAGTGAGGCCCCGCATCTGCACTACGAAATATTCAAAGACAAGCGCCGCGTCAATCCTATTAATTTTTACTACGGCAATTTGACTCCAGAGGAATACGCCAAAATACTGGCCCTTTCGCAACAAGAAAATCAATCATTGGATTAATGCATCTAGATTTACCTGAAAAGCGGTATTATGGAATTGGCGAGTTGGCAAAAGCGATGAACGTCAACACCTCATTGATCCGTTTTTGGGAAAAAGAATTTGACGTTTTAAGGCCAAAAAAAAATGCTAAAGGCAACCGGAAATTTAGTCAAGACGACGTCAAAAATCTGAAATTAATTTACCACTTAGTCAAAGAAAGAGGATTTACCCTAGACGGAGCAAAAACACATCTGAAAGCGCATAAAAATGACACTGGTAGCCATTTTGACATCATCCAAAAACTAGAATCTGTCAAAGCAGAACTCCTCAAGATCAAAGACGCACTTTAGCGCATTTGGTTATTTTTTTCTCAAGTATACTGTGATCGGCACCCCATTGAAATCAAAATGTGACCGCAACTGATTTTCTAAAAATCGTTTATAGGGCTCCTTGACATACTGCGGGAGATTGGCAAAAAATGCAAAACTGGGATATGGTGTGGGCAATTGAGTACAAAACTTAATTTTGACGTATTTCCCCTTAATTGCTGGAGGTGGTGTTGCCTGTATGATCGGAAGCATAGTGTCATTCAACACGCTTGTTTTTACTTTTTTGGTTCGGTTTTCATAAACCGACACTGCCGTTTCTATGGCCTTAAAAATTCGCTGTTTGGACAAAGCACTCATAAAAACAATAGGCACATCAACAAACGGCTCACATTGTGATCTGATGTATTGCTCTAGCTCGTTTGTGGTTTTATGGTCTTTTTCTACCAAATCCCATTTATTGGCNAAAATGACAATACCCTTATTATTGCGTTGGGCCAACCAAAAAATATTCTGTACTTGGCCGTCAAACCCTCGAGTGGCATCAAATAAAAGCAAGACAACATCACAATGTTCGATTGCGCGAACACTGCGCATCACACTATAAAATTCTAGATCTTCCTTAACCCGACTTTTTTTCCTGATCCCCGCAGTATCAACCAAGTTGAACTCAAACCCAAAACGATTATAGCGCGTATCAATACTGTCTCGAGTGGTTCCGGCAATGTCAGTGACTACAAATCTTTCCTGATCTATCAGTGCATTGATGAAGGACGATTTTCCGGCATTAGGCCGACCAATAACCGCAAATCTTGGTAATTCAGATTCTTCCTTCTCCTCCTCATCAGGCAAGGCACTGATGACTGCATCCAGAAGATCTCCTGTACCGCTGCCATTGATGCTAGAAATTGTAAAAAAGCGATCAACCCCTAAGCCATAAAATTCTAAGGCATCTTGCTCACGCTTGGCACTGTCGACTTTATTAACGGCCAAAAAATAAGGCTTATGGCTCTTGCGCAATAATTCCGCCACCTCTTGGTCCATNCCGGTAATGCCATGCTCGACATCAACCATAAAAATGATCGCATCTGCTTCATCAATGGCCAATTCAACTTGTTTGTCTATTTCGGCTTCAAAAATATCATCACTCCCCACCACATACCCTCCGGTATCAATCAGTGAAAAGCCCTTGCCGTTCCAATCACTTTTTCCGTAATGACGGTCACGCGTCACCCCGCTCACTGCATCGACAATCGCTTCTCTGCGTTGGATCATGCGATTAAACAAAGTAGACTTGCCCACATTGGGTCTTCCGACAATAGCGACTATGCTCATGGTGTTAAACTAGATGACAAAGGTAATGGTTTCCGCCACGTCAATGCGCAGCGCCTTGAAGACTTTTTTAATTTTTAATTTTGGTAGCCAAACCGGCGTAATTGCTTGGCATCATTACGCCAATTTTTGTTGATTTTGACCACAAGCTCGATATGAATGTGTTTGCCAAAGAATTTTTCAAGATCCTTTCTGGCTTCAATACCGACCCATTTTAAGGCATTACCCTTGTGACCAATAAGGATTCCTTTTTGCGTCTCACGCTCGACCATAATAATGGAGCGGATGCGGATGATATTGTCCTCTTCAAAAAACTCTTCGGTATCAATCTCAACAGCATACGGAATTTCCTTCTTGTACTGCAATAGAATTTTTTCGCGAACTTTCTCATTGACAAAAAAACGTTCTGGCTTATCTGTTAGTTGGTCCTTGGGGTAATAGGCAGGTGATTCAGGTAATAATTCTAGTAACCGCTGAAAAACTTCTTTCACGCCAAAATTTTCAGTAGCTGAGATTCCAATAACCTCAGCATTTGGTACTTTTTCTTGCCAATAAATAACGGCCTCATTGAGCNTGTCTTCATTACCCAAATCGATTTTATTNAGCAATAAAAGGACAGGGATTTTGCTGTTTTTGATGCGGTCAAAAAACGCTTCATCTTTAAGATCCTTTTCCCCTAGCTCGACCATGTAAATCAAAACATCTGCATCATCAAAAGCCGACTTGACGAATTCCATCATATTGGATTGAAGCTCATAGGCAGGTTTGATGATTCCAGGTGTATCGCTAAAGATCATTTGGAATTCATCCCCATTAACAATACCCAGGATGCGATGACGCGTTGTTTGCGCCTTACTGGTGATGATGGATAAACGTTCTCCAACAAAGGCATTCATTAAGGTGCTTTTACCAACATTTGGGTTACCAATAATATTTACAAATCCCGCCTTGTGTGCCATAAGAAAATTTTTGGCAAAGGTACACTAACTTTAGTTAGCACTTTAGCGCTGTGCTCTAAATATCACTCGTGGGTCAGAGGCCACAAGGATCAAATGATTTTATAGGTCGCCTCTTCAAGGGCTAATTTAGGCACCCGGTGCACATCATATAAGCCCCAATGTTTTTCGGGCTCTGCAGGATCAGAAGAGCCCTTCCAAGGTTCATCAAAAGCCTCGAAAAGAAAAACAAGCACCTCTTCTTGTGCGGCCCAAAGACTCAAAGCGTTATAATAGATTTTTTGCGTCATGGCATCGACATTTTCCACCGGAATGCCCTCACCATTGGTCAGGGTTGGCCAACCAGCCTCTGTAATGACTACCAGCTTGTCAGGATAAGCATCCTTTATGGCCTGGAAGTCTTTAATGGTGTTACTCATTCCTTGCGCTATAGTTTTGTATTCCCAAACAGGATAGGTATGGATTGAGATAAAATCAACTTCATTAACCAAAGGCTTGAGTTGGTCTAGCCAAGGCACATAATTATCACATGAGGTCACCGGTTGCGNACAATGTTTTTTGACCAGGCGCACGTAGGACACTAATTGCGGCACAGGCACTAAATGATCCGTCCACTCCACAACAGCCTCATTACCAACGGCCAAGGAGAATACAATATGAGGATATTGATGAGCGACTTCAATCAGGGCCTCAACTTGTTTTAAATTCTTGGCTTTATTTTGTATCAGTACCTCTGGCTCATGAACACCTCCACCCCATGGACAGTTGGGATTGTTTTGTTCGGCCTCCAGATAGGCACCGAGCATTACTTTGAGATCGAGGCCTTCAGANTCAATAACATCCAGGACCATTCTTGTGTGGTCGTCAATACTGTACAATCGGATATAATGCCAATTTTGGGCGACCAAAATTAAGTCTTCTTTGATCTGTGCAACGCTCGGTATTGGTCCACCAGGATATTGACCTTCTCTGTATCCTGAATAACATACCGCTGGTTGTTTAGCGATAGAAAAAAAATCTGTATAACGCAATTGAGTTCTTTTTAAATGTGATTAGAATTAATGGGGATTGCAATCCCTAAAATTTAAGGTTTTCTTGGGCATCCCAAAGCCCCCAAAATGCGCCAACTGAACCNTCGGAGTCCACCTTCCAAGACTCATCAAAAGCAGAAAAATAAAACATTTCTATTTGGTCTTCTTTGGACCAATTCTGGGCATTGATAAAGTACTTTAAAGCATTTTCATATCCAGGCTCAGCACCACCAAGCGCATCACCTGAACTAGGCCAGCCCGTTTCGGTGATGATGACTTTTTTGCCCTTACCCGCAACCAGTGCTTCCTGATACATTTGTTTCATGTAAAGTAAAGAATAATCAATACCACAACCTTCCCAGTAAGGATAACAATTGGCCAAAATCACATCACATGCATCAGTAATTTTTGGTCGATTTGTGAATTCGTAATAAGCATCAACATAGCCTACAGGAATCTCAGGCAAGGCCTCCTTGACTCTTTCGATATAGGCGATGAGCACTTCTTCTTCTAGCTCTTCGCGGTACATCACTTCATTGCCCACCGCAGCAACATCAACATGACCAGACGCTGCAAGATCCAATAGTCCATTGATCTCGAGTTCGTTCTTATCCAAATCATCTCCAAGCCATGCACCAACTAATGTTTTAAAACCATATTCTTTAGCCAAAACAACAATGCGCTCGTTGCCTTGAGTACAAGAAAATGTGCGGACCCAATCGGTGTAGGGTCTGATGAGTTCAAGTTTTCTGCGGATCTGCTCGTCACTGATCACGTCGCCAGGCTTTTGATCNCCTTCATACGGACTGAAACAAAGCCCATGCATCTTTGCTTGCAAAAGCTTTCGGCTCTGGCTCTTTAATTGGTCCTGATTCATTTGATTGACGGACCCACCCGCCAACGACATTATTTTTTCTTTACGATAAGACATATTGCAATAATTTAACTGATGACTTTTANTTATTTTTTTGTGCCCGACTAACTTCTAAGAGACGTGAGGTTTCTTTGGCCCGTTCTTCTGTGATGTCATAATTGCGCATCACGAGCATTGCCAGAATAGTACCTCCCATCGGGAAGAAGCAAAAGAAAGCGTGCAGGCTGTCCACAGCGCCCTGCTGGTCGATCGTTGCCAAGTCGCTATTGAANCCAACATAAGTAATGATTACGCCACTAAGGGCGCCTGCAATACCAAAACCAACCTTGACCATCCACCAATAGATCGCGCCAAAAATGCCTTCTCTACGCTTTCCTGTATTGACCTCATCTAAGTCTATGACATCGGCAGTCATAGACATCATTATGGTGAATAAGCTCCCGATCCCGAAAGAGAAAAATGGCAAAGCAATGATGTACATCCAAGGTTTGCCTGGAATGAACAAGAAATAAAGCATCACATAACCCACAAGCGAGATAGATTGCGCCATCATGAACGCTTTTTTCTTCCCAAACTTTCGAGACATCCAAGCGACTGTCGGAATCACAATAAAAGTGGTTCCTAGAGCCCCGATACAGCCAAACATCGAGACCCAAATACCACTGGCACCGGCGTCACCGTTGAACAGCTTGTAAACGATGACAAAAAATGTAAGGGCCGCAACAGTATTAAAAGCATTGAAAATCAGAAAAGTAGCACCGCACAATTTCCTGAATTCCTTAATTTTGAACGCCTCCAAGAAACTGACGAAAATCTTGACCAAACTATGGCCAATATTAGCGCGGTTGAGGGGCTCTAAATCTTCGTTTTCAGTGGATTTACTCTCAATAAAAATCGCCGGAACTAGAGCAAATATAGTGCAGGGGATGGCGACCCAAATGGCGAGTTCTCGAACGGCAACATCAGCCGAAGGAAACCAATCTTGATCGTACATAATGATCCAAAATAATGGAGCAATCACCCATGCCCACTGGCCAATCCATTGAGCAATGGCCATAATATTAGTGCGTTCATGAAAATCATCACTCATCTCATAACCCATGGCCACATAAGGAACACTAAAAATGGTCAAACCGAGGTAAAAAACCAATGACCACAGAAAGAAATACCAGAAATTATATTGAAGGTCATCTTCTTTGAATAATTGCCACATAAAAATATAAGCCAACCCCATGATGATCGCGCCGATCATCACATATTGGCGTCGTCTGCCCCACTTGGACTTGGTGTTGTCCGAAATAAAACCCATTATCGGGTCCGTAATGGCATCAAATATTCTGGGGAAAAGGAATACAAAAGACCACATCCATCCGGAAAAATTCAGATCTTCAATTAATACCACCATAAAGATCCCCAGAATAGCGGGGAACATTTGGTTAGCAAGCATTCCGATACCAAAGGCAATTTTTTGGCCCATAGGCACTTTGATTGAATTGTTCATATCACTTGTTCGTTAGTATTTGTTATCATAATAGTCTGTATGGCTTGTGGACTGATGCTGATCTCTTTTACTTTACCACCAAATTCTAAGTCAAAGGACTTGGCTTGTAAGCCTTCATTAAAAACGACCACTACAACATTACCATCGGGATTTTCTGCTGCGGTCACCATAAGATCAGGATCACTCGATACGGCACCAATTACTTCTGCTCCAGGACGCATGAACCTGCTGAAATGGGTCATGACGTCAAATAAAGGCGTGAAATATATCTCATCTTGATCTGGATCCACGATCACCGGTGCCACACACCAATTCTTGAACCAATTAGGCCCACCTTGACGGTCAAGAACCATATTCCAATCGACCCAGCCATCAACCCAATTATTGAGGCAACCGATGATATCTCGAGCATAGCGATTAGCGGGTGCATATTTTGGGTGCAAATATTTCTTGGACGCTTCTCGCCAATCATATCCCCAGTCAGTAGCTTCTTTTCGCCAATACCAATCATTATCTTGCCAAACAGGCACTTGAGAATCAATGCATGCCTCGGTCTGAATGAGGAATTTATCGGGTGCTTTTTCATGGGCATATTGCAAGGCCTCAGGGAAAAAGTCATAGGTGCTTTCATACCAATGGACCGCTGTACCGTCAAAATACGCCGCCGACGCATCATCACGATACATCACATCGACCCACTCCTTCAGTCCCTCTCGGTTCTGATCATATCCCAAAATAACAAGATCTGATTGGCCTTCGGCGGCTAACCTAGGGCCAAGATAATTTTGAACGAAGTCTGTCATTTCTTGAGGTGAAAAATGCATGCTTTCCCAATTGTTTCCATTGCCATGTGGCTCATTTTCTACGGTAAACCCCCAGAGGTCAATGCCCTGCTGCGCATAAGCATCGGCATATTTAGAAAAAAACAGAGCCCAAGTTTCATAATATTCTTGACGAAGTTTGCCGCCAACCCAGTCATTATTGTCTTTCATCCATGGTGCTGCTGTCCATGGGGACGCAAATAATCTAAAGCCATCTTCAGAAATGGCTTGAGCGCTTTTGATCATGGGGATCAGATCGGCTTGGTCATGCTCAATAGTGAAATGTTCTAATAAAGTATCCCCTTCGACCGGTGAATAAGAATACTGGCTCAAAGAAAAGTCACAAGAATTCATATGCGTTCGGGCTAAAGAATAATTTGCCCCTTCTCTACCAAAATAAGCCTTCATGATGCGCTGTTGTTGTGGGGTGCTCATGCGGTTAACCAAATGAGCCGAAGCCTCGGTAAATGCCCCGCCAAAACCTGTTATGGTCTGGCGCCGTTCTTTCGGGTTCAAAACAATTTTCCCGTGACTGTCTTGGCGCTCAAAATCATACAATTGAGTCACACTATTTCCACTTCTTGAGGTTTCAAAAATATCGGTCATTACAGCACTTTTTTTGTTACAGCCACTAGCCAAAAAAAGCACAGCGGCGCATAGGATATAGAGGCATCTCTGGCTATTCATGGTGGTGGTCTGATTGAACCTGAACGGGGTCAGGTTGATGGAACAACACTTTAATGAGGGCAAAAGTCTCCTTTTTGTTTCTATCAATGTCTACAATACCCCAATATTCTTCGTTCGCGGTTCCGTCATAAGGCACACCACTGCTCTCTGGTGCCCAGCCACCTACATCTTGCTGGCTTGGGTCACCAGCTTTCCAAAGTCCATCAGCAAAGGAAAATATAACAATGCCCGAGGACTCAGATTCAGGGCGCAAGACTTTCGATATGATTCGGCCGTTAGCGACGGCTTGCGCACGTTGATTTTCCCCTTGGGCGAAGCCATGCTTTGCGATTTTCATATAACTGTCTGCACCAGCCTCAGAAAGGTAAAATGCTTTGTCGCTTGAGGCCTTCCACTGTTCAATTGCGGATTCAGGCTCATCCCACCGATAGACATTGAGCCCCCAAAGATCAAGGTCTTGGGCAGCTGACAAGGCTTGGTCATCAGGCACGTCACCATGAGCGGTTGATACAGGGTGGTTGGAATCAATACTATGAATGGCCTGTGCGGCATTATTGAGCGTCTGGTACCAATTGCCGATATCACCATCAAACCATTCTGGGTGATAGTTATATTCATTACCCAATTCCCAAAAAAGAATGGCATTGTGGTCTTTGAATTCCTTTACATAATCCAAATAACTTCCCGATTGCAAATCATAATAGCCCTCTTGATTATATCCAAAGCCCATGATCACCTTAAGCCCTGCCTGATGAATTTTGTCCAATACGCTGCGCTGGGCAATCGGCTCATAAACTCTTATGGTATTGATCCCCGCCTCATTCATGAGTTTCAAATCCTGATCTAATGAGCCAAAGTCGCGTTTGGTTTTGCCTCGAGGTACTGGATGATAACAAATGCCTTTGATGAAATAGGAGGCACCATTGAGTTTGAGGTTTCTGTGCGCTAATGTCACCTTATCTATCATGCCCTGGCCCTGACAGGAAGTAGCCGTCATCAATAAAGACAGCAAGAAAACAAAAATCAATTGGTGGTTTTTCAGAATCATCAGTTAATGCTTGATTAATTTTTCATTCTGCGGAATTAACGCTGATTCTATCAGTCGATCAACCTGGCCGTCAAATGTCTTTTTAATGCGCTGTCCTTCTCGAGACAAGCCCTCAAAAATACCTTGATCCACTAAAGGCCATAGCACATATTTAGCGGATCCATCGAGTTCAAATAAACCAAAATGGTTTTCAGGATCTGAAGGATTGGCACTGCTCTTCCATTGCTCATCAAAAGCCTCAAAGAAGAAGCAACTCATGTTTTGCTCGCGACACCAACCCATCAAAGATTCATAATACATGGCTTGCTTCAATTGATCTGCTGCGCGAGACCCATCTGCACCAAAAAATCCGTCAGATTGGCTCGACCAACCAGTTTCTCCAATATGAATGGGTTTGTCTATACCTAAACCCGTGACAAATGACCTTACCTGCTCGACCTGCGCAATCGTCAAGTCCATAGCGGCAGTCATAAAAGGTTGCAAAACTTTCTTTCTTCCTGTAACCGAACTCATGGCCGAAGGTTCTTGGTCCTGCGCTTCCGGATTGGAGGATCCAGCATTTTTCCAATACGCCGCGTTATAATGCGTGTCATGGAAGGCATAAGTGTGCATAGAAATATAATCCACTGATGCGATCAACTTGATCAAGTCGGGTTGATGGTATTCCTCACCGCCGCCGCCCCATGAAGCAAAATTATCCGAACTGGTGACCCAGAGATCTTGACTTAATACACCTTTTGCCTTGAGCTCTTGCAGGTGATTAACCCATTTGAGAATGACCGAGGGTCCAACAAAATAACTCGAAGCCCAATGCACCATCGCTTCGTTTCCTACGGCAATGATTTTAACGATGTCTGGGTAGTCACTTGCTAGAGCAGCGGCCCGCTCTATTTCGATGGTATTGGCCTGGACATTCTCCTTGGAGTGATCAGGCTGGTCTGTCCAGGCATTGGCACAATCAATCCAGGCGCCGAGCATGACGTACATCTCAAATTCGGGATCCTCATTTTTGAGCTCTTGGATGGCCTTGACCACGTTTGGGGCATGATCAAATTGCATATTATAGGTGCGTACAATTCTTACCCCCATAGCATGCAATAATAGCAGGTCCTCCTTTATCTGATAGATTTTGGGTTGGTCCTCCCGAGACTTAGTTCGGTAGCCCCCATAAGACATGGCCAAGTAATCTGGATGTCCCAGAATCTCTGCTGCTGTTTTGGCTTCTGACATCATAGTTGGTTTTGATTTTTCTACGCAACCAAAAATGATAAAAGTCAAAAGGACTGTACCCACTAATTTTAACCCAAAGTTATCACTGCTGATCATTCGTTGTGTTGTATTTATTATCTCACGCCTCAATAAAGACCCGTATATGAGCCACATCATTAGTCCTCTTAAATATTTTTTCTGTCACCACACTATCTAAAGCATTTCCTTTAAATGTTTGAGACGAACCATCACTAAAGTGAACATTAACAGAAGGTTGCTCAGCTTTTTCATAAACCACAGGCACTTGACATATTGTAAAGGCTAGAGCACCGGCTTTGAGCGCAAGGCTGCGTTTGACTTGCGCCACATCGACATAATCAAATTGTGTTTCTTGGGTCAAAAATTCAGTATCATGCAACATGGCAGTATCAAAAGCAATAACTCCACTGCGCACCCTTAGGCCCAATTCTCCAAAACGACAGAGTAAATCTTCCTTAACTTGACCGGTCATACCAGGCTGCTGAGCTCCTTTACCGCCGGGAGTATGGGAATATGGATCTGTAGGGAATGCGCCATAAAGCTCAGGAGATTTATGGGCACCAATACCAGCATTAATTTCAAAATAATGATCGAATAATCGACCAANAATTGNCGGATCTACTTGATCATCCATTGCTTTCTGGGTTACTTCAAATACAGCGAGGCGCAATTTAGAAACCATATGCCAATAAATTGATCCCAAGCCTTCATAACCAAAAAATGTTCCCGATCGTCCTGTAAAGGATTTGTGATCAAAAATCGATTCGTAGACCTCCAAAATTTGCTCGGCTTCTTCAGCCACTAGGTGGTGGTACTTTGCAGGCAGCTCATTAAGGGCCTTTTTGAGGTTATTGACATTATTAAAATTACCGTTAAAGTGATGGACTCCGGCTACATCCTGTGTGATCACGTCCGTATTTCCCTCAGAAACTAATGAGCGCAACAAGGGTGATGTCTCAACGACTTCTGTTGCAATATTGTTTTTCTTCAAAAAGCGGGGAAGTGATTTATTGGGATACAGAACATAGCTGTATTGGTCCTCTCGAAACAAATCACTTGCTTTGAGCGCATCAAGCAACTCGAGACCCTCTTGCGCCGAAAGGGATCCAGAGCTGAGCACGGACACTTGTCCTTCTAGCATCTCTGGTAATGCCGTAATTTTTATACCATTGTCCTGAGAAACTGTCATCAAATTGTAGGCGTGATAAAGTTGATCTGGGCGTTTGTTTGACGCAATAGAGTGCTCCAAAAACGATAAGGTTATCGCCACAAATGCGCTAATATCACCAAGTGCTAATTCTTGCTTTTCTCCGCTAAAGTCGTGATCATATATTCCTAAACGGTAATCACTCGCCGCCATACCTAGACCATCCAAAACTTGTTTGCGCTGTTGGTCCGTTAATGGCCCAGACAATAGCGACTCGTGTTGCTCGAAGGTCTGTTTAACGCGGCCAAAAAAGGAATATAACTCCTTTGAGATAGGTACATTTACTACCCCAGATTGATCCAGCACTCCAGCAAAAAACTTGAGAAAACGACGTAAATAATAAAGCGTCACCATCGAAACACCATTGCCCACTAGTGCATTATTGGCATCATTCCACTCAGGCCTTTGGGTATTCATCCAAATACCACCCTCTGGAATAAAGTTGGCGACTTTTGCCAAAACAGTCGCCAATATTTTTTCAATAAAATTGACTTTGTAAATGAACACATGTGCTTCACGCAACAGTGCACCATCTCCCCCAATTTCTTCTTTCTTGAATTGAATTTTTGCTTCACGATCGTGATCAAAATCGATGGTATTCTTGGGATCTTCAAGGAGGTCCTGATAGGGCTTGATGCGGTAAGGCACATTAGCGTAAACAAACAAGTCTTGCGCAAAATAGCTTTTGAGCTTTTCTGGATAATAGGCCTCAATAAACTCAAGGAATTTGAGCAAATAAATAATTTGGTGATCCCCCCAATAACCAATGTACGACCATGGATTATCTGGCTCGATAGTTTCCCACTCAAACCCATCCTTAAATACGCGGTATGGATTGTACCCGTCAAAAGTAGAGGCATTAAGAAACTTAAAAATCATGCCTTCAATGAACTCCGGATAGGCATGAGCAAGTGCCTCCCAATTCTGGAAAATATCACGCCAATTGCCTTGATAATCCAGAATTTTGGTGCCGTCATCTTCATTGCGCAGATTGATTGAAAATTTATTCCAAGGTCTGCTCGGATCTCCGTGACGTCTACTGAACTTTAGCGGCAGATACTCTGCACAAAGACGTCTAAAATTGAGGTCTTCATCCTGCCCTGCAATTTGCTGTAAATGGGATAAATCAAAGGTCTCAGGGAGCGCCTCAATAAGGACTGTCTTTTTGAAATAAACCTTGTGATTGGCCTTTTCTAAATACGCCCTAAAGTCCTTTTTATCGATTGAATAATTGTGATCAAAAATTCCACCGCGCATCACATTAAACATGGTATTGGCGAAATGCCGTATGTTGCGTCTGCGGTCTCCTGTCATCTGAAGCCCATCACTCGCCCCAACCAATGCAATAAGTTGCTCTGTCCCAGCCTTAATGTCTCGATCGACTGATGATTTGAGGGCATCACGATCTCTGAGATCTTGTTTGATCTTGACCACATCACTGATTGATTGACTCACATTCGCAACAATAATCCAACTCTGTTCTTGTTCTGGTTTCAACTCTAGATCCGCACTCAAAAAATAAGCACCGCGCTCCGCTTTGACATCAAGCTCAGTCTCCAAAGCCCGACCATTTCTGAAGTCATCCAACTGCCTTGCTGAAAGTAAAATTACTGGTTGTTCTAGTCCTAGAGACCAAACAACATTTGCCTTCAAGGCCTCGCTAGGCTCAGCCTTATCCGAGATGATCGCACTCAAGGCATATATTCCGACACCTTCGTCAGATTCTAGCTCACACTTCTTGTAAGCATCTACCAAATTACTTGAACTGCCCTGAAGGCCTTCAGGGACACCATAAGGCAATATGTTTTGGATTCCATCCAAAGCACGCACACACAATGGTTGCAGACCAATATTCGTCAGCCTTGACTGACGCACAAAACCATAGGTCTCGCTAGAATTCCATTCATAAGTGAATTTGAGACCAAGATCATGATTGACTTCTTCAAAAACAATCTTGTTGCCGTAAGCATTCTTATACAAGTGTCGACTCACCTGATACACCCCGTAATAGCGCGCAGAAAATGGTTCCCAAAGATAAGATCGTTGGGCCTTGTCTACCAGAAATGAAGATTTGCTCCCAGTATGCTCACCAGACTCCGTAATTTTGTCATCAGTATAATATGGGAACAAGGCAAAATTAGAATTCTTTCGGCCTGCAGACAGGGCACCTGTACTGGAGATAAAAAGCCAATGGTCAGAATGACTGACAATGCTCATGAAGAAGGGACGCATCCCATCGACATTTTCAATTTTATAAAACATCTCACCATTTAAGGTAACTTCTTTGCCCTCTACTTGATGAGATCTTGATTGCATTGGCTGTTCACCAATGAATATATTGAGTTTATTTTTCATTTATTGATATGTGATGATAACAAAAAGCACCATATCGGTGCTGTCCATATAGACGATTATTTAATTGGCTCAAATTACTATAAAATATCTCGTGGTGGAAATAAAAAAACTATACAATAAGTATACAGCATCACTACAATAGCGCCTAAAGAAAAACTGAGTTAAATGGTCATATGACCCTGTAATCATGCGTTTTAATCGCAGCATACTGCAAAAAATATTGCCGCTGACACACCTGACTGCTCTACTACATCATCACCTATAAGGTCACATCATTGCCATGACATCACCACCAAAATCATTAAACCTAAATATGGACAAACGAGTACGCCACTACTGCGCGATCATGGAATAAAACAACACATCAAAAAAA